>Ga0207133_1079_pt1 | contig 16876 bp, 6 predicted proteins | sample Alteio_BWMinHeat_11_FD_153537 | JGI IMG/M metagenome (GOLD analysis project Ga0207133, IMG submission 153537) | Enriched cells from forest soil in Barre Woods Harvard Forest LTER site, Petersham, Massachusetts, United States -... | ecosystem: Environmental > Terrestrial > Soil > Temperate forest >... | reverse complement strand
GCTGAAAAAATTCAAAGATTTGACGGAAAAAGAGATTCTGGCAATAGCCATCGGGGCAGAAGAAGAGGACGGGAGGATTTACGGAGAGTTCGCGGACGCGCTTCGGGAAGAATACCCCTCGACGGCGCAAATGTTTGAAGAGATGCGCGAGGAAGAGGTCGTGCATCGCGACCGGCTTTTGGCGATGTTCCGGCAGCGATTTGGGGAGCATATTCCGCTGATCAGGCGGGAAAACGTGAAAGGATTTTTGCAGAGGAAACCGGTGTGGCTTATCCGGCCACTGGGCGTGAACGTTGCCAGAAAACAAGCGGAAGTAATGGAGTTGGAGGCGACCAGATTCTACGCAAGAGCAGCGAGCAGGACGTCGGATGCTTCCACGCGGGAGCTGCTGAACAAGCTGGCCGACGAAGAGAGAAAGCACACGCAAACGGCAGGGGAGCTGCAAGAGAAACATCTGACGGCACACGCACGCGCGAACGAAGAGGAATCCCACCGTAAGCTGTTCCTGCTGCAGATCGTACAGCCGGGACTTCTGGGGCTGATCGACGGGTCAATCTCGACGCTGGCGCCGCTGTTTGCCGCGGCTTTTGCCACTCACAATAGTTGGAAGGCCTTCCTGGTCGGCCTAGCGGCATCGGTGGGCGCCGGCATCTCGATGGGATTCGCGGAATCGCAATCCGACGATGGATCGCTGACAGGGCGAGGGTCGCCGTGGTTGCGAGGAGCAATCACCGGACTCATGACCACGGCCGGCGGGATCGGTCACACCCTTCCGTTCCTGCTTAGTAATTTTCATGTGGCGATCCTGGTGGCGGTCATTATTGTGGCGATGGAGCTCGCTGTTATCAGCTACGTCCGGCACCGGTATATGGACACGCCCTTCTTGCAGGCGTCGTTTCAGGTGGTCGTGGGCGGGGTACTGGTGTTGCTAGCGGGAATATTGATTGGGAGCTCGTGAAAAGCGAGGAACTTGCTCGAGCCAACCTCCACAATCGTGAGTTCAGGCTAAGAGGACCGTATACCGATAACGGAGAAATAGGATTTAGTCAGACTGGGCGGGGGCGACGGTGGCGGGGTGGTGGCCGCGGGCGCGGATGCGCTGGACCCATGATTGGAAGCGGTCGAGATAGATGTACACCACCGGAGTGGTGAAAAGAGTGAGCATCTGGCTGAAGATGAGACCGCCGACGATAGTGATGCCTAGCGGGCGGCGCAACTCGGAACCAACACCGGAGCCGAGGGCGAGTGGCATCGCGCCAAGAAGCGCGGCCATAGTAGTCATCAGGATCGGGCGGAAACGCAACAAGCAAGCCTTGTAAATTGCGTCGACGGGGTCCTTCCCTCCCTCGCGCTGGACCTGAACGGCAAAATCAATCATCAAAATGGCGTTCTTTTTCACGAGACCGATGAGGAGAATGATGCCGATAAGGGCGATGATATTCAGATCGGACTTCATGAGCTGGACCGCGAGAAGCGCGCCAATGCCGGCCGAAGGAATAGTGGAAAGAATGGTGATGGGATGAATGAAGCTCTCGTAGAGAATGCCGAGAACGATGTAAACGGCGGCGAGAGCGGTGAGGATCAGAACCGGTTGATTGGCTTTCGAATCCTGGTAGGCTTGCGCAGTGCCCTGAAACGTGGTGTGCACGGAGGAAGGAACGCCGAGCTCGCGCTGCGCAGCCTGAATATGCTCGACGGCGGTCCCGAGGGCAGCGCCGGGGGCTAGATTGAACGAGAGGGTGATGGCCGGAAAGATGCCCTGATGATTGACAGAAAGGGAAGTATTGGAGTGCTCGTAGTGAGCGAACGCGCTGAGGGGGACAAGTTTGCCGGACTTGGAGGGAACATAAACCCCCTGGAGCACCTCCGGACCCGGCTGGAACTGCGGCGCGACTTCCAGCACCACGTGATACTGGTTCAGCCCTTTGTAAATGTTGGAGACCTGGCGCTGGCCGAAGGCGTCGCTCAAAGTGTTGTCAATGTCCAGGACATCGACGCCGAGACGGCTGGCGGTGTCGCGATCGATGACGATAGCGCTTTCAAGGCCGTGCATTTGCTGGTCAGAATTGACGTCGCGCAGTTCGGGAATCTTGGCCAGGCGCTTCTGGAGAATGGGAGCCCAATGGGTGAGGTCGTCAAGGCGATCGGCCTGTAGCGTGTATTGATATTGCGCGGCGCTGCCCCGCCCGCCCACGGTGAGATCCTGAACGGCTTGTAGGTACAGAGCGGCGCCGGGAGTTCCGGCAGTCTTGGAACGGATGCGCGCGATGACCTGGTCAGCGCTAAGCTTGCGCTCGCCGAGTGGTTTGAGCTGGGCGAACATGCGAGCGGTACTGCCGCCGCTGCCGCCGCCGGTAAAAGAGGTTACGTTTTCAACAGCCGGATCCTGGGTAACAATGTCGGTCAGCGCGCGCATCTTCTTCGACATAGCGGCAAAGGAGAGATCTTGATCGCCCTGAATGCTGCCGTTGATGCGGCCAGTGTCCTGCTGCGGAAAAAAACTGCTGGGGGTTACGTAGAAGAGATAAACATTGAGGCAAACCGTACCGATGGCGACGAGCAGGATAAGGAACTGATGGCGAAGAACCCAGCGCAAAGAAAAATCGTAGGTCCGGTGAAGGCGGTTAAAGGCGTTTTCGGAGAAATGGTAGAAGCGGTTGTGTTTGCCGGTCTCATGGCGGAGGAAGCGGGCGCACATCATGGGCGTAGTAGTGAGAGAAACGAAGAGAGAGACCCCTATGGCAACGCTGAGGACGACGGCAAACTCGCGGAACAGGCGGCCAACGATCCCGCCCATCATTAGAATGGGGATAAAGACGGCAACAAGTGAAGTGCTCATGGAAAAAACGGTGAAACCGATTTCACTCGCGCCCTTCATAGCGGCAGCGAAGGGCTGCATGCCTGCTTCGATATGGCGCGAGATGTTCTCGATGACGACGATGGCGTCATCCACGACGAAGCCGGTGGAGATGGTGAGGGCCATGAGAGAGAGATTGTCCAGGCTGTAATGGCAGAGATACATAACGCCGAAAGTTCCGATGAGCGAAAGCGGGACGGCGACGCTGGGAATAACGGTCGCCCAGGTATTCCGAAGAAAAGCAAAAACGACAAAAACGACGAGCACGATGGAGATGAGGAGCGAAACTTCCACGTCATGCACGGACGCACGAATGGTGGTGGTGCGATCGACAGCAACACTCAGTTGGAGCGAGGGAGAAACGGAAGCGCGGAGACGGGGAAGAAGCGCGATGATGCGGTCCACGGTCTCGATCATGTTGGCGCCGGGCTGGCGAAAGATAGCGAGGAGTACGGATGGCTTTCCGTTAAAAAGCCCCATATTGCGCGAGTCTTCGACGGAATCGACGACATCGGCAATGTCGCGCAAGCGAACCGGAGCGCCGGCGTGCCCCGCGACGATCAGAGGCTGATATTCGTAGGCCTTGAAAAGCTGATCGGTATCGGAAACAGCCCACGAGCGGGCGGAATCTGACACGGAGCCTTTTGCCAGGTTTGCGTTGGCCGCCTGGAGAGATTTGCGAACTGTTTCCAAGCTGATTCCATAACTATTGAGCTGATTGGGGTTCACTTCGACGCGAACGGCGGGGCGGGAGCTGCCCCAGGTAAAAACCTGGCCGACGCCTTCGACCTGCGCGAGCTTCTGGGCAAGGATGGAATCCGCCGCGTCATAGATTTGCGCAGGCGGGATGTTCTCCGAGGTCAGAGCGAGCAGCATGATGGGAGCATCGGCGGGATTGACCTTGCGGTAGGTGGGCTGGCCCGGAAGATCGGCGGGAAGCTGGCTGCGAGCGGCGTTGATGGAGGCCTGGACGTCACGAGCGGCGGCGTTGATATCGCGATTGAGATCGAACTGAAGAGTAATGCTGGTGGAACCGAGGCCGCTGGAAGAGGTCATCTGGGTAACGCCGGCAATGCGTCCGAACTGGCGCTCGAGTGGAGTCGCGACGGCGGAAGCCATGGTCTCCGGGCTTGCCCCAGGGAGGCTGGCGCCGACGGAGATGGTCGGAAAATCGACTTGCGGGAGCGGCGCAACAGGCAAGAAGCGGAAGGCCACGGCGCCCGAAAGAAAGATGGCGATGGTGATCAGCGAGGTGGCCACGGGGCGGCGAATGAAAGGTCCGGAGAAATTAGAGGAGAAATTCATGCTAAGCCCTAGTCCCCCGTGGCGGGTTCCTCGGTGGGATTGCCAATGTGAAATTGGAAGCGGTGCGCCAACCAGTCAAAAGCGAGATAAACCACCGGCGTAGTGTAGAGCGTCAACAACTGGCTGAGGATAAGACCGCCAACGATGGTGATGCCGAGAGGACGCCGCAATTCCGAACCGACACCAGTACCGAGCGCGAGAGGCAAACCGCCGAGCAGCGCTGCCATGGTGGTCATCATGATGGGACGGAAGCGGAGGAGACACGCTTCATAGATGGCGTCGAGCGGAGCTTTGCCTTCCTTGCGCTCGGCCTCGAGAGCGAAGTCGATCATCATGATGGCGTTTTTCTTGACGATTCCGATGAGGAGTATCAATCCGATGAGGGAGATGACACTGAAATCCGTGCGGAAGAGGAGAAGAGCAAGGATGGCGCCGACACCAGCGGATGGAAGCGTGGAAATAATTGTGATGGGGTGAATGTAGCTTTCATATAAGACGCCCAGAACAATGTAAACGGTGATGACAGCCGCGAGGATGAGGATAGGTTCGTTCGAAAGTGAATTGAGGAAGGCCGCGGCGGTTCCCTGAAACGTACCCTGAACGCTGGGGGGTATGTTGAGATCCTGCTTGACGCGATTGATGGCGTTGACGGCGTCACCGAGCGCGGCATTCGGAGCCAAGTTGAACGAGAGAGTGACAACGGGAAATTGACCCTGGTGGTTCAGCGCAAGAGCCGCGGCGTCAGGCTCGAAACGCGTGAAGGCACTGAGGGGAACCTGCGTGCCGTTGGAGGATTTTACATAGATGTTCTTCAGCGAATCGGGATCCTGCTGGAACTGAGGATCGACTTCCATGACGACGTGATACTGGTTGAGCTGCGTAAAGATGGTGGAGACCTGGCGCTGGCCGAAAGCATCGTAGAGGGTGTTGTCAATATCGGCGGGCAGAATGCCGAGGCGCGAGGCGGAGTCACGATCGATAGTGAGAGCGGCCACGAGGCCCTGGTTTAACTGATCGCTGGCGACGTCGCGCAGCTCGGGCAGAGCCTTCAATTGATCCATGAAGCGCGCGGTCCAGTAAGCGAGTTCCTTGGGATCCACGTCCTCCAGACTGTACTGAAATTGGGTGCGGCTGACGCGGTCCTCAACGGTGAGGTCCTGGATGGGCTGCAAGAAGAGAGAAATGCCATCGATCTGGGCGAGAGTGGGTTGGAGGCGGCGGATGACATCCGAAGCGCTGATTTTGCGCTGTGCGAGGGGCTTGAGATTGATTTGGATGCGGCCGCTGTTGAGGGTGGTGTTCGTCCCGTCGATGCCGATGAAGGAGGAGAGGCTTTCGACGGCGGGGTCCTTGAGGATGATACCGGCCAGAACTTGCTGGCGCTCGGCCATGGCCGCGAAGGAAATGTTCTGCGCCCCTTCGGATACGCCGAGAATAACGCCCGTGTCTTGGACGGGGAAAAAGCCTTTCGGCACGTAAATGTAAAGAAGGATGGTGCCGACGAGGGTGGCGACAGTGACGAGGAGGGTGGTGGTGCGGAAGCGCAGGACAAACTGCAGGGTGCGGCCGTAGAAGGCGATGACCGAGTTAAAAGCATCCTCGGATTTGCGCGAGAACCAGCCCTCCTCCTCTTTTTTTTCATGGCGGAGAAGCTTGGCGCACATCATGGGAGTGAGGGTGAGGGAGACGAACGCCGAAACAAGGATGGTGACGGCAAGGGTGACGGCGAACTCGCGAAAGAGCCGGCCGACAATGTCGCCCATGAAGAGCAGCGGAATCAGCACGGCAATCAGCGAGACCGTGAGAGAAACGATGGTGAAACCGATTTGCTCGGAACCCTTGAGGGCGGCCTGGAGGGGCGAGTCGCCCGCTTCGATATAGCGGCTGATATTTTCGATCATGACAATGGCATCGTCGACGACGAAGCCAGTGGAAATAGTGAGGGCCATGAGGGAGAGGTTATTGAGACTGTAGCCGAGGAGATACATGACGCCGAAAGTGCCGACGATGGAAAGCGGGACAGCGATGCTGGGAATAACGGTGGCACGGACGCTGCGGAGAAAAAGAAAAATGACCATGACGACGAGGGCGATGGTGAGGACGAGGGTGAACTGCACGTCCTGGACGGAAGCGCGGATAGTGGTGGTACGGTCGGTGAGGATGTCGACTTTAACGGCAGCGGGAAGCGCCCCTTTGAGCTGGGGGAGAAGCTTGGTCACGCGGTCGACAACGGCAATGATGTTGGCGCCAGGTTGCCGTTGAATATTGACGATGACGGCGGGATTTTGATTGGCCCAAGCGGCTTGCCTGACGTTTTCCACGCCGTCAAGAACGGTGGCGACGTCAGTGAGGCGCACGGGGGCGCCGTTGCGGTAGGCCACGATGACGGGGCGGTAGCTGTCGCTGGAGATCAACTGATCGTTTGCCCCGATGGTATACGCCTGATGCGGGCCGTCGAAAGTGCCCTTGGCTTGATCGACATTAGCCTGGCTGAGCGCGGTGCGTAGATCTTCAAGACTGAGACCGTAAGACGCGAGGGCCGTGGGGTTGGCTTGAACACGCACGGCGGGGCGCTGGCCGCCGCTGATGCTGACCAGTCCGACTCCCGAAAGCTGAGAGATTTTTTGAGCCAGAGTGGTGTCGGCGAGGTCCTCTACTTTGGACAGGGGGAGAGAGGTCGAAGTGAGCGCGAGGGTAAGGATGGGAGCGTCGGCCGGATTGACCTTGCTGTAGATGGGCGGATTGGGAAGACCCTGCGGGAGGAGATTGGAGGCGCCATTGATGGCCGCTTGCACTCCTTGTTCCGCCACGTCAATGCTCAAATCCAGGCCGAATTGGAGCGTGATAATCGAACTGCCAAAGGAACTGGTGGAGGTCATCTGGTTCAGGCCGGGAATCTGGCCGAACTGGCGCTCGAGGGGAGCCGTCACGGAGGACGCCATAACGTCGGGACTTGCCCCCGGATAAAACGTTTGAATCTGAATCGTGGGGTAATCGACCTGCGGCAACGCAGAGATGGGCAGTTGCCGGAAGGCGACCCAGCCGACGAGGAGGACGGCAACCATCAAGAGTGTGGTGGCGACGGGCCGCAAAATGAACGGCCGCGAAATGCTCATCGAGATTTTCCTTTGGCACGGCCGGAAGGCTGGCCATTTGTCTTGGCGTCAGATGGAGCGGCCAGCTGGCCCGCGGGAGGAATGGAAGTGACGCTCGGGGCAGCGGGAGCGGTCGTGGGATTGATTTTGCTGCCGTCCTGTAGCTTGTCCTGGCCGTCGATAACGACGAGTTCGCCAGGGTCCACACCGGAACTAAGCCCGATGTTGTTGCCGGTGGTTTGGGCGATGGTGACGTTGTGGATTTTGACGATATTGCCGGTGGCGACGGCGTAGACGTACGTGCCCTGGGGTCCGCGCTGAATAGCGGACGCGGGGACGATGATGAGATTGTGTTTGGTGTCGACCAGCAGATGGACGTTGACGAATTGATTCGGGAAGAGCGAGTTATCCGAATTGGTGAATATGGATTTGAGTTTATAGGTTCCGGTCGTGAGATCGATCTGGTTGTCGATCGAGGCGAGCTTCCCGGTCGCAATTTTGGCGGTGTCGTCTCGGTCGTAGGCCTCTACAGGAAGCTCTACGCCGGCTCGGAGCTTGGCTTGAACCTGCGGCAGCTGGTCCTGCGGCAGGGTGAAGATCACAGAGATGGGCTGAAGCTGGGTAATGACGAGAAGGCCGTTGGTGTCAGCGGCGTGGACGATGTTACCGGCGTCCACCAGGCGCAAACCGATCCGGCCGCTGATCGGCGCGGTGATGCGGGAATAGACAAGCTGGAGCTTGGCATTGTCGATCTGCGCCTGATCGGAGGTAATGGCGCCATCAAACTGACCGACGAGGGCGGCCTGGGTGTCGAGCTGCTGCTGAGCAATGACCCCTTCCTTGAAAAGCAACTTGAAGCGCTCAAGATTAACCTCGGCATCCTTGCGCTGGGCTTGATCCTTGGCGAGCTGGCCGACGGCTTGTTCCAACTGTACCTGGAAGGGACGCGGGTCGATTTCGGCGAGAAGATCGCCCTGCCTGACAAACTGACCCTCCTTGAAAGCGACCTTGATGAGCTGGCCGTCGACACGGCTGCGAACGGTGACGGTATTGAACGCGGTCACGCTGCCGAGACCGTTGAAATAAACGGGTAGGTCGCCACGTTGGGACGGAGCGACAACCACGGGGACGACGAAACTGCCGGCGCCAGCCGAGCGGCCCTTGCCGGAGGCCGCAGTCGCGTTGGTGTCTTGGGCTTGACTGGTGGCGCGCGCGCTGCGGTAGTACCAAATTCCAGCGACGATCCCAACAGCAACAACTACCCAGAGCCAAGTATGGCGCTTGGAGTGTGGGGTCTGCGGGCTGGCAGACGGCCCGACCCCTGAGCTTGGCTCAGGAAAGTCGATTGTTTTGACTTGGGCCATTCCTTCTCTCCATTCGGTGACAGCGAGACTATGCAGGCGGGTCTGCCAATTAGGCTGGCCGCGAGAGGTCCCCAACATGGGCGCTGGCCGGCACCTCGCAGCCTACCGTAAATCGCACTCTACGCATAGATTGGACGGATTTTCGAGGAGAAAGGTTACGATGTGTATTGGGGGTGTAGCCAATGCGAGAGGAAGTACCGGACTGGAACGGTCCCCAGCGGTGGGAAGGAAAAATGAAATTTGGGGTGCAGCAATTGGGTGTTTGCAGAAGCAGGAGGAACAAGTAAACTAGCGGCGTTTTGGCGGCATAAAGGCCGCCCACTCAGTTTAAGTGGCCCGAGAAAATCAAGAGAGGCGGAGATAGGATTATGCTCAAAGGGCTGGCGATAGGGATTTTGCTTGGTATGCTGCTGTTGAGCGGAGGAGTGGCGTTCTATTTTCTGAGCGGGCGAGCACCGGCGGCGACCACCGATCCCCCACTGCCGTTTGAAAAGAAGCTCGCGCATGGCGCTCTGAACGCACACATCGATCGGGCGGGTCCCATGGATCCATTGGTGCCCGCGGATGAGCCAAGTTATTTGGAGGGCGCGGAAGTTTATAAGCAGAATTGCGCGGTGTGCCACGGATTGCCTGGGGAGCCGAAGTCCACAATTGCGCAGGGGATGTACCCCGTTCCGCCGGAGCTGTTCCATGGAACCGGTGTGACGGACGATCCGGCCTGGGAAACACATTGGAAAGCCGAGAATGGCATTCGCTTGACGGGAATGCCGGGATTCAAGGGGCGCCTGACGGATAAGCAGCTCTGGCAGGTAAGCGTGTTGCTGGCGAACGCGGATAAGATTTCGCCCGCAGTGAGGGCAGCACTGGCCAGGACCGCAACGGCGACGGCACCAGCGGCATCAACAGGCATCGCGAAGGAAACGAAGAAGAATTAAGCAAGAGTAGCCCCCGCGCGAGCAGGAGAAGAGCTGACAGCTCGCGCGCGACGGTAGCAGTCTGGTAAATCCTACTGTCCGAGAACTAGGATTGTGAAAGTTCCCGCCTCATTCGCGGGGACGAAGAGATGATGGGTCTTCGGGTCGAGGCCCATGGTCTTTGATCCCTGATTGGTGGCAATGTTTTCCAAGAACGTGTATTGATTAGCGGAATCCTGACGGAAAACGGCGACGTTGCCATCCCCTAGAGAATTCAGCACCAGCTTGGTTGCAGGATCGTACGCGGTGGCATCAACATGATCGCCGACGGGATAGCTGGCGGCTGCGTTTCCAGAACTGGGAGAGGCAAGAATGCCTGGCCCGCAAAGAAGAATGATTCAGTGGCAGGAACCGCTGCCTGAATCGGTGAAGCCCTTGCCTGCCTCGGGGATGAATTCCCAATCGTATCCCGCAGGCCGTAACGAAAGCTTGAGGACACCAAAGGCGGTGAAGTCGCGGACTTCGCTGTTGGCCTTGATCTCGCCAAATGGCCGATGGTTCTTTCCGCCGGTGCCAACAACGAATTCGCGGATGCCGCGTTTGGGATCGGCTACTCCTTCGGGATTTTGCGGGGCGAAGCGTTCGTAGTCGTGATCGTGGCCGCCGATAACGACGTCGGCGTTGGCGTCGTAGAGAGCTTGCCAGAGAGGCTTCACGGTGAGGTCGTTGCCATGCGCGTTACCGGAACTAAATAGCGGCTTGTGCCAATAGGCGAGCGTGCAAGCGACCGGGTGAGCCGCGAGATCCGCGCGAAGCCATTTCTCCTGAGGGGAGCCAGTTTCGCAGCCACCAACGTCCGTGCATTCACTGTTCAAGACAATGATGTGCCAGGAGCCGAGCTCGTAGCTATAGTAGCCAAGCTTCGGGTCCCCCGCGGCTGAACCAAAATAATCGAAGTACGGAGTCGCGCCGGCGGAATGAAATTCATGATTACCGGGCGCCGGGCGAGTGCGGGATTTTACGCGGCCCCAGGTCTTGTCGTAGCACTCGAAATTTTTCCTGCTGCCATCGGGATAGGCGAGGTCGCCGACGGCCATGACCGTGCCGGAAATTTTCTCGAGCAGCTTGGCCGTTGCTTCCCCGCCGGAGAGGTCGGTGCAATCGGCGATGTCACCAGCGCCGACAAGAACCGCGGTTTGTTGGGTCGCAGACGAGACTGATTTCTGCCTTGCGTCACCGTTCGAAAAAATAAACAGAATGATGAAGGCCAGAACCAGCGCCGCGCTCACGAACCGTTTATTCATTTTCAAAGACATCCGTGCCTCGCAAACGCGTCGATGAAATCTGCATCGAGAAATTAAGCATAAACAATTCAAGCTAAACAGAGGTTAAATCGAAGCTGAAAAACCGTTCATCCCGCGAGAAAAATGCCTGCCGGAGCGCGGGAAAAGAGATGCGCTCCGGCAGTTGTGGGGTGTGGAAAGTCAAGATAAGAATGAAGAGGCCGTGACGAAACGGAGTGAAATTTCGTCACGGCGGTTCTCCCATGAGATTATTTTTCGCGCACGGGCGACCAGCGGAAGCCGGCGGCGATGGTCGGCGTGTAATATTCGCGCTGGATCATGAATTGCGGCTGGCCCTGGTAAAAACCGAAAACTTCATTTGTCAGGTTGAGGCCGTACATGACGAACTGGAGTCCACCTTTAAGCCGGATGCTTCCTTGCGCGTCGACCTGAAGGTGGGAGTAGAAGTAGATGTCGCTGAACGGGCCTCTGATGCCGCCTGCGGTCGGGGTCGACCCATTTGTGCCGTCCTGAAAAGTGTACTGGGAGATGTTCGCCTGGTTGTAGGAGAGGCCTACGCGAATTGAAAAACGTCCACGGTCATAGGTTGGGCTAACGTTCCATGTGTTCGGGGCATTGCGCAGGAGCCTGGGGTGATCGGCACGCCCCGACAAACCTTCCGCACGAGACGCTGTATAGCCGTAGTTCGCCGAAACGCCTAGTCCCGCCAGTTTTCCGGGCAAGAAGGTGAGGTGCTGGAGATACGCTGCTTCGAAGCCGGAGATCCAAGCGCTACCGGCGTTGATCGGCTGCGTAGCTGTGTAGGTCCCGACTGGAGCGGTCGGCGAGGGTTGGAAGTTTGTGAGAATAAAAGTCTGCGACACAATCGGATCCGATAGGTTCTTATAGAAATACCCAGCCGAGACCATTCCGAATGGATTCAGGTAGTGTTCAATGAGCACGTCGAAGTTGTCAGCCGTTTCTGCCTTCAGATTGGGGTTGCCCAGAGTCACGGTGTTCTTAAGTGATCCTGGACTGCCGGTGGTCGTAAATGTTACCGCCTGTGCGATGTCAACCGGGTCAGGACGCGATAAGCCTCGGCCATAGACAATCCGCAGGTTCGTATTGTTGGTTAGAGCATAACGCAAAGATGCGCTCGGAAGAGTCTTGAGGTAAGAGCCATTAAACTTGTTAGTTGAGAAGACATTGGTTCCGAGCAAGGTACCAAAGGTATGATTGATGACGTCAAGTTTGGTATTTTCAAAGCGAACGCCCGCCACGATGCGAACCCGGCTCGAGAGATCGAGCGTATTCATCAAATAACCGGCGGCGACCTGCTCCGTCAGGCCGTAGTTCGCGGGATCGACGAACTGACTGCTGGTAGTTGTGAACTGGCTCGGGTTGGTGCCGACGAAGTTGCGAATGGACTGGAAGCTCGCGCTTGGCGCAAATTTATAGCTGTCGCCGTAGTAGTTATCGTTCGAGAAGCCGATGGGAAACTGCGTCAAGGGCGGCGCCCCTTTGGGGGCGAAGTCTACGCTAAAGGTGTTGTCAAGCTTGTGGGCATTGCGAAATTTGCCGCCGAACTCGAAGGTGGAGAGGCGCGAACCAAGGTGATAGCGCTTGGCCATGGCACCGGTGAACTGTAAATTCAATTGGGCGCTGAGTCCGTGGAACACACTGAAGTCGCTTAGCGTGAAATTTGCGGGATTGTAGGCTTCGGTGAAGCAGGCTCGTGTAAACTGCGGCCGCAAGATGTTCGTTGTGGCGGCAGGGTCGAATTGGCAAGCGCTGTTCGCAAGGTTAGTCGCGGAAAAAGACGCGTTTTGGTCGCCCACCTGTCCAATCTGTCGGGAGCGCGACGCGGAAACGTCCCAGGAATACCAAGTTGTCGTGAGCACGTGCTTACCGCCGACTAGCAAGCTGCCAATGGCATAGTCCGGACGGCGGATCTGATCACCAAAGCTGGGCGTTCCCCCGTTGGAACCTAGCAACCTAATGCCTCCAAAGCAGGCTCCTCCGCCGCAAGCTGGCGTGTTGTCATTCAGGTTGTAGTCCCAACGGTCGCCGTAGTTGTGGAAATCGGAGTAAAGGAAACGCGCGTAGATGTTTGACCCTTCCGCCAGTTTGTAATCCAGGCTGCTGGTGAGCCCCCAGCGAGAGCGGTAGTAACGGTAATCGCGAAGGTCAATCGAGTCTTTCCAAAGGGCTTGCGAACGATTGGGAAGCGTGGCGACATCCGAGACGGGTTCGATGTCGTCAATTCCCCGGCCGCTCCAATCATAGGTTCCGCCAAAAAGGGCGCCAAATTTTTTTTGGGACCCAAACCGTTGGCCAATCGTGCCGGCGGACTCGTATTGTTGGCGGCCTCCCATAATCGGCATGTATCCGCCCATTCCCGCGAGCGAGATGGTGGGGCGCTCGCCGGCGGTCTTGGTTACGAGATTGATCGAACCACCGATGCCATCGCCGTCCATGTTAGCCTGCAGGGTCTTATTGATTTCGACGGACTCAACTATATCCGCAGGGATAGCGTCAAACTTAATCTGACGAACTCCAGATTCCGGGGAGGGTACGTTCACGCCGTCAATTGTGGTGTTGGTGAGGCGCGGCTCGGTGCCGCGAACCTGAACGTACTTGCCTTCGCCTTCGTCGCGCTCGATGCTGACGCTGGGAAGCCGGCCGAGTGCATCGGCGAGATTAGCGTTAGGCAAGCTGCGAATGATCTCGTCGGGCAACACTTGGACGATATTGTCGGCGGTGCGCTCGCGATTGACAGCTTCAGCTTCGGCGGAAACGCGCTCGGCACTAACAATCACTAGCTCGTTCTGAGACTCGACCTCCAACTTGATATTCACCGTCGCAACCTGGCCGGCCACAACGTCCACCGTTTTCGTAACCCTCGCTAGGCCAACATACGCAACCATAACGGTGTAACTGCCAGGTGCGAGGTCCTTCATGAAAAATTCGCCCTGGACGTCCGAGGCGAGCTTGATGCCCAGCGGGTCCAAAGTGACGTCGGCGCCCTGGAGAACGGCGTCCGAGGAATCCGTAACGTGTCCACGAATGGTGCCTTTACGTTCCTGGGCGAACGAAGACATGGCGAAAACCAGGCACAGAGCCAAAACAAATAAACACTTCTTGTTGCTGAACATACACACACCCCCAATCAATCTCTGAGTGATTCCCCGCCCACCTGAAAATGGGCGACCTGGGCGGGTTACACGACGGGCACAGAGCCCGCCACCGGAACGCGACTATTAAGGGCGTGCAATGCTACAGGCAGATGAATGGAGCTTGATGAGAAGTTGAATTCAGTGTGAACACAATTTAACAAATGGCGGCCTGGAGATAGGGGCCGTTGTAAGTCGCACGCCGCGATCCGCGGTGCGGCTGCGGCCCTATTCCGCCGAGGAGCTCCAGCGTACGCCGAAGGAAACTGTCGGCTTATAGAATTCGCGCTGGACGGTATAGCGACTGCTGCCTTGGTAGAAGCCGAACACCTCGTTACTGAGATTCAGGCCGGAAACCTCAAAACGAAATCCCTTGGCAACTCGATAGCTGCCTTGAATGTCGTATTGGGTGTGGGCGTAGAAATAGACGTCGCCGGTCGGACCCTTGATTCCAAGAATGGGGTCCCTATCCGTTGCGGCGTCGGTGTGGGTGTAGTTGTAGAACGCTATGTTCGCATCGTTGTGGCTCGCGGCGAAGCGCATGGAGAAGCGGCGTTTGTCGTAGGTAAAGCCCGCGTTCCAGGTATTGGGGGCCTGGCGGGGCAAACCCGGGTGATCGATTCGCCCCTGACCGCCTGCGTTGGCAGGGTTGAAGAAGGCTGGAAACGTAACGTATGAATTTGTGTAGCTATAGTTCGCGGAGACGCCGAAGCCGTTGAGGAACCCCGGAAGGAACGAAAAACGCTGTTCCCAGGAGACTTCGACGCCTTGGATATGAGCGTCTGGACCGTTAATCGACTGGAGAAGTCTAAATCCGGCATTCGGGTCGTTCGGACCGAGCAGGCTTGCTGTGGGGTAGATGGGATTCGATAACTGCTTGTAAAAATATCCGCCTTGTAGAATGCCCAGCGGCTGGAAATAGTGTTCGATCAAGATGTCGTAATTGTTAGCCTTGGTAGGTTTGAGGCTGGGATTGCCCTCAGTGACTGTCTTCGGGCTGGTGTTGGGATCGACGATGGTCGTGGGCACCAGGTCGCCGACGTTAGGCCGTGAGATGCCCTGACTGAAGTTTGCACGCAGGTTAGTGTTTTTTCCGAGTTGATACTGCGCTTGCACACTGGGCAGCGCATTGAAGTAATCCGAGCTTTGGGGGAACGGAGTGATTCTTGGGTTGCTCGCGGTAACCGTCGGGTCATTCGGATCGCTCGTGACGATGCGATTTGCAAGGAAGTTGGTGTCTGCCGCATCAAAGCGAACGCCGGTTTGCAGCCGCAACTTGCCAAAAGAGATCACGTTCTGCAAGTAGCCCGCGTAGATGCGTTCGTTGGCATCAAAGAAGCCGCTCGCCGAACGGCGGATGCTTGTCGCTTGAGCCAGCGAGAACTTGCCCAAATTGCTGAGGACGGCTCGTGTAATTGCGTCGTAGCTCGAAGTTGGCCCATACGATTGCGAGCCGACTCGGAAAAAGTTGTCATAATAGGTGGGATTGGTGTAAGTACCCAGCACGGAATTCAGGGTAATGCCGCTGCCATTGTCGTTGAAAATCTGGTCGCTTTCGTTCTGCGTCGAGTGAGAGTTCCGTATCTTTATACCGATCTCGAACGTTCCGAGGTGTGAGTGCGCGTTATAGCGCCGCGCCAAGGACGCCGCTCCCTGAAAATTGAGTTGGGTGGCGATATAATGCGTAAATGAAGTTCTTGCTATTTGATACTGCGTCGGATCGTAGATATTTGAGCCATCCAAAGCGGTAAATTTGGGCCGGAGAGGATCCTTGAGGCTCAGAGCGAGATCCGCGCCGGTCGATCCTGGCAATAGATTTCCATTGTTGTCGTAGCTCGCGGCTGCTCCGTTGAAATTGGTGGTCTCAAAATCCTGGCCGCCAATGTTATGCGAACGGGAGCCCGCGAACTCATACGTGATCAAGGTTGATGAAAGATCGTGCCGCGCACCGGTCAAGAAGCTATATGTCTGTTGATCGGGCCGACGGACGTAATGACGGTATTGGTAAGAACCTGGTGAGCAAGGATTACTTCCAGGATTTGCCACATCAGCTGCCTGGTTAACTGCAACGCAGTCCTGGGCATTATCGAACGTAATCTGCGTGCCGTCTGCAGAGACAGACTTAATGTTGGTTCCAGCGTTCGGTGTGTAAACCCAGGTCTCGCCGTAATCGTGAAAATCCGAAAAGAGTCCCCTGGCGTACACGCTGGTTCCCGGCTTTATGTTGTAATCGATGCCGGTGGAGAAGCCGTAGCGCGTCCGATAATAGCTGTAGGAGCGCGCATCATAGGTGTTCGCAAAAGCAATATTGCGGCCCGTCACCGGATCGGTTCCGGTTGCCTGCCCGGGTTCTTGGTCGTCTATGCCGCGGTTGGTCTTATCGAACGTGCCGTTCAGCAAGAAGCCTAATTTCTTGCTGGCGCCAAAGCGCTTGCCAAATATCCCGTTAAACCCGCCGCGCGGCAAGCCTCCCTGAATCGGGTTGTAGCCACCCGTACCTCCGAAGCTGTAGGTTGGCTTCTCTCCCGCGCTCCTGGTGACCAGATTAACCGAACCGCCGATGCCGTCGGCATCCTGGTCTGCGGAAAGGGTCTTGAACACTTCGATGCGCTCGACAAGATCCGCTGGCACAGCGTCCAGCTTGATCTGGCGCACATTGGTTTCCGGGGCAGGCAGGTTCACACCGTTGACAGTGACGTTGCTGAGGCGCGGTTCAGTGCCGCGGATTTGCACGTACTTGCCTTCGCCTTCATCGCGCTCAAGAGAAACGCTCGGGACGCGGCCGACTGCATCGGCGATATTGGTGTTCGGTAAACTGTTGATAACCCGCTCTGGAAGGACTTGCACAATGTCGTCAGACAGGCGCTCAATGTTGATGGCCTCGG
>Ga0207133_1078_pt1 | contig 16925 bp, 20 predicted proteins | sample Alteio_BWMinHeat_11_FD_153537 | JGI IMG/M metagenome (GOLD analysis project Ga0207133, IMG submission 153537) | Enriched cells from forest soil in Barre Woods Harvard Forest LTER site, Petersham, Massachusetts, United States -... | ecosystem: Environmental > Terrestrial > Soil > Temperate forest >... | reverse complement strand
TAGAGTCCGGAGTGAACTCAAACACAATCAGGTCTGATAAGGGACACCTAAACAGACATTGATATAGGGGTTCAATAAAAATTTTTATAAGTTCAAATGAAATGATTTCTCAATACAAAAGAGTGGAGCTGGGGATCGGGATTGAACCGACGACCTCTTCATTACCAAGGCGAATCTGATGTTTGGAAAGTTATTAATACAATGTTCATTTTGCATCGGAAATCATATCTTTTGATTTGACCTGACTTGACCGTGCTTTAATAGGAGGTTTGACTGCCGTATAGACACCTAAATGGACACCTCTTTTGTAACACTGTCCGAGCGGATTAATGAATCAGTTTTTGAAATCACTCACAAAAAGGGTCTCCTATCGATTTGCATAACAATTCTGCGCATCCTTGACCCAGTTCGGTAACATTCTACAGGATTTGATTCTACCCATTGATTTTTGATTGGATCTGTGCTAAATTAAAACTATGTTAGATCGAGTGACTTTCAATAAAGATGTCATGGGTGGGCAGGCTTGTATTCGGCACATGAGAATACCTGTGGCCACGATTGTTAAATTGATTGCGTCGGGTAAAACCGCCACCGATATCGTTAGTGAGTATCCCGATCTAGAAGCCGAAGACGTTCACCAAGCTCTCCTTTACGCTGCCCATCTCACCGAAGACAAAACCATCGAAACCGCCATTCACTAGATTAGATGAAATTTCTTGCGGACATGCCCGTGTCGCCAAGAACGGTAGATTTCTTGCGTCGCATGGGCCATGACGCGAACCATCTGCGTGAGAAAGGAATGCAGAAAGCAACGGATGAGGAAGTCATCAAAGTTGCTCGGAAAGAGGGACGAGTAATCTTAACGATGGATCTAGATTTTCCTCATTTAATGTCTCTCGGTGGATTACCTTTACCTTCAATCATTCTTTTTCGATTAGAAGATGAACGGTCTGAACACATTAATGCTCTGCTGGAAAAGTATCTGCCAGAAATTGAACAACCTCTCGTGACTGGTGTGATCGTTATTTTTGAAGAGAACAGAATTCGCATCCACGATCTCCCAATTTAGATTGGCTATCTATACGGAAATTCAATGGATTCAAAAGCAATAGGTTAGAGACGAGGTTGGCTGGATTTTAAATGAATGTTTCGATATTGACGTTTAATAAAAATGCACATTAAAATAAACGCTGATATTCAAAAAAAAGAATTAGAAGGTTTAATCAGATAATTTCTCAACACGAAAAAGTGGAGCTGGGGATCGGGATTGAACCGACGACCTCTTCATTACCAATGAAGTGCTCTACCAACTGAGCTACCCCAGCGGGACAATTTGGACTCTTAGAAGGTTTAAATCCTACCATATTCACAGTTCAAATATCAATCAACAATTGCGCGAAAGAGCCCTTCCTTTTCCTGTACCCAAAAAGATCCTCCACCTTCTCGATGCGGATTGAAAAACATGGATCCATTCCCTAGGTAAAAAATGATCCTTGATTTTTCTTGTTTCGGCTGTTAGAATCAGATCAAATTAACCAAGGAGATTATATGGTTCGTTGTCCTAACTGCGAGTCCGTATCAAAACCTCTTCTAGCCGAGTGTCCTCAATGCGGGCTGGTTTTTAAGAAATGGCTTGCCCTGAATCCCGGCCAGGGTATTCCAGGATGGGAGGAAGCTCCTGTAACTCCCATTGCAGAATCGCATCCTAATACTCAACCTAATTATGGGCCTCAAACCCCAACCAACATTAAACCTCCTAAAACAATTGATCTTTCAGAAATCATTGCCATTTCTCAACAACCTCAAACACCTTCTGCTTCACCAGAGTCTGCCACAGAATCTGAACCGATTTCTGTTTCAACTTCAATTCCCTGGACCCTATTCGGATGGATTGCCTTTGTGGGGGTGATCGTTTTCGGATTCTGGTGGGCCTTTATGCCGCCGGAAGGGTTGCCGTTACCGGAAGGAGCTTACAAGAATGATAGCAATGGCTATGCTCTCTTGGCGCCTGCAGGCTGGACTGAGTTCACGCTCCAAAACTATAGTTCGGTTGTTTCGCAGTTTGGTTCCCGGTTCGAGCCGGAACATGTATTAAAATTATCGGACGGGCGCGATATGGTTAGTTTTGTAAAACTGAGCAACTTATCCGAAACTGCCCATCCTCCAGGGACGGATATCAACACGGTGTCGAATGCTCATGGGGTCCCTTCCGGTACAGATTCAGATTCTAAAAAGAATGAGTTTGGGACTTATATGACCGTCACAATGAGAGACGAAGTTCCCCAATGGAGTAATAATCAAGCTTTGGAATGGGTTGCGAGTGATTTGGCCAAAAACTTCGTTAAATATGAGAAAGGGAATGCAGAAGTCTTTAAAGTGGATAATATGAAGTCGGTGAAAGTGGATGTGAGTGGCTCTGTTGAAATCATGGCTTCGTCTTCCGTATGGGGAATGATCCGGACCTATCAGGCAGGGAGTATGGGAAAGTATAACAGAAAAACCGAAGATTCAGAGAATTATGAGACTTATGAGGTCCATGCGATGCGGGTAGTGGTTCCGGCTGGGGACCGGTCTTATTGGATCACCTGTGTTTCTGACAAAGCTGATTTTGCCCTGATGGGAGGTTTGTTTGAAAAAGCGATTCAGTCTTTCCGGATCATGGATCGGCCTTCATTTTTAGAAAATGTTTTAGGGGTCCTCACAACTGTTCCTGTCCAGGATATGAAGTTCTGGCTGTGGTTCGCGGCCGCGGTTATTCTGGTCACTTTTGTCTTCCTCTGGCGAGCCGGTTACTTGTTTTAAATTACTCTCCTCACCTTTCTCCTTAACAGATATAATACTGTCATGAGAAGCACTTCATGACCTTCCCATTGTACGGTTCTATCCTGGAATCAAAAAACCTTCTTCGGTCCTTACGGCACAAGAACTATCGTCTTTTTTTCATCGGACAGGGAATCTCTCTCATTGGAACCTGGATGCAGGCCGTGACCACGGGGTGGCTCGTGTACCGCCTGACTCATTCGGCCTTTTTATTAGGGATGGTCGGTTTCGTCGATAAGGTCCCCATTTTTATTTTCAGTTCTTTGGCAGGGGTTCTGATAGACCGGTATCAAAAATATAGGGTGATCCTGGTGACCCAGGTTCTCTCAATGATCCAGGCGTTTATCTATGCGTACTTGGTGCTGAGCAATAAAATTCAAACCTGGGAGATTCTGGTGTTGGCCGCATTTCTCGGGATTGTTAATTCGGTGGACATTCCCGCGCGCCAGTCCTTTATCGTTGAAATGATCGAAGAGAAGGAAAATTTGGGGAACGCCATTGCGCTTAATTCGACCATCTTTAACGGCGCTCGATTGATCGGTCCGTCGATTGGGGGGATCTTGGTGGCCCAGGTCGGCGAAGGGTATTGTTTTCTAATCAATGCATTCAGCTTTGTGGCCGTCCTCATCGCCCTCTTAAGCATGAAACTCAATTTCATCGAACACCAACCCAGAAATACGAATCCCTGGACCGAATTGAAAGAGGGGGTTTCTTACGCTTTTGGCTTTTTGCCCACACGGTATATTTTGATTCTCCTGAGCCTATATGGATTGTTGGCCATGCCCTATTCTGTTCTTTTGCCCGCGTTTGTGAAAAATACTCTGGGAGGCGGTGCCAAAACTTTGGGATTTCTAATGGCGGCAACCGGCGCCGGAGCGCTGTTAGGGGCTCTTTATTTGGCTTCTCGCAAGACGATTGTAGGATTGGGTCGGTGGATTGCGGTGTCTTCATCCCTTTTTGCGGTGACCTTGATCCTGTTTTCATTCACGACTCTTTTTTGGCTCTCCCTGTGTTTAATGGTGGTGGTCGGTTTTGGAATGATGGTTCAGATGGCGTCCAGCAACACCATTTTGCAAACCATTGTAGACGATGATAAGCGGGGACGAGTGATGAGCCTGTATGTCGTTTCCGTGGCAGGAATGGCTCCCTTTGGAAGTTTGCTTGCCGGATCTCTGGCAAACAGGATCGGAACTCCCTTAACCATGAGAATCGGCGGGCTGGTCTGCATTTTGGGGAGTTTGATCTTTACCCTTAAACTTCCCGAGATCCGGCAACTGGTCTATCCCATCTATTCCCGGATGGGGATTTTAAAGGAGGTTTCTCGTATCCAGTCCGCGGTCGGACTCGCGACTGAAATCGAGATTCTGGAAAAATCTTGAGAAAGGGAGAGCCATTTGATATAATACCATTCTCATTTTTTGGGGAACCTTGCATGTATGAAACAAATAATAACTCTAATTTTATGTGTCTTTCTGGCGAGCTGTTCTTATTTTGATAAATATCTTCCCAAGGCAAAGGTTACCCCGACTCCACCACCACCCCCAAAACAACATGTCACCATGCATAAGGCTCCGCAAGCAAAACCGGTCGATACCGCCGCTCAGCAAAAATATTATGATTTAGGCCTCAAATACTATACGGAAGAAAAATACGCGGAAGCCCAAAAAGCTTGGCAACAAGTCATTCAGATCGGGGCAAAAACGGCTCTGGCCGATAAAGCTCGAGAATACTTAAAAAAAGTCGATCAAGTTTTAAAAACTTTAAATGAAATAGGAACTAAATGAACTCAACAGAAACTGAAAAGAAGATCATGGATTCTTCCCCTCAACGCACCGTGGACCTTGTGAAAGTCAGGCCCGCGCCGCAAACGGCCGTGATAAAATTTAAAGAAACCTTCCAGAAATTTACTTTGCGGTTTATTGAACTTAAAGACCGCTTGCCGTCCCTAAACTTTATCAGGGAACGGTATCCAGCCGTAGATTACAACCGAGTCTTCGTTTTTATTTCTTCCATGAGCGTCCGCTATAAAATAGCGGTAACCTTAGTGATGGTTCTGGCGCTTGCGATTGCTTCATTGGGAGGCGTCACGTTTTCGAGACAGAAGAAACTGCTTGAAGATGAAATGCAGAAACGAGGCGAAGTGCTGGTTCAGGAACTTGCCAATGTCGGTAAAGAAGGGCTTCTGACTAAAGAAGAACTGGGCACGTTCTCAACGATCAAAGATATCCAAAAAAACTCCGGGGTTGTTTACGCCATGGTGGTGGATAACCAGGGCAAAGTATACGTCCATAACATGCTGTCTGAAAAAGGAAAAATTTTAGATTCGCCATTGGATCAAAATTCCTTCAAATCGGATCGGTTACTTTTTCAGAAGTCGGTTTATCAGGGCGAACCCATTTTAGATGCGTCCTTGCCCATCGTTTCCAAGATGAAAAATATGAGGATTGGAACGGCCCGGATCGGCCTTTCTGAAAAGGAGCTCAGAGATTCAATCCAAAAGCAGAAAATTATTTTCTCGCTCATTTCGTTGGGATTTGTAGCCATTGGGCTCTTAATTTCCTTCGGATTATCAAGGGTATTGACTCAACCGATTTACACGCTGGCCGTTGGGATGCATGAAGTTGCTCAGGGAAACTTAAGCCAACAGGTCCGGGTCTTCTACAAAGATGAGATCGGAAAGCTGACCGAAGTATTCAATCAAATGATTTTAAGTCTGCGAGAGAAGATGCATATGGAAAAATACCTTTCGATGTCCACTTTGGTCAGCATCAAAAAAACAAGAGACCATTCGAGCCTTCGGCTGGGGGGAGAAAAGAAATATGTGACGGCTCTCTTTTCTGACGTTCGGGGGTTTACTTCGATGTCTGAAAAAATGACCCCGGAAGAAGTGGTCGAAATTTTGAACATTTATCTTAACGTGCAGGGGAAAGTGGTTTTACAGCGCGGCGGAGCGGTCGATAAATTTGTCGGGGATGAGGTTATGGCCATCTTTGAAGGCAAAGATCAGGAAATCAATGCGGTTCGCGCCGCGGTTGAGATTCAATGTTTTTGCAAGGCGCTGAATTCCTCGCGGATGAGGTTAGACAAAAAACAGATGCAAGTGGGTGTGGGATTAAACAACGGTGATGTCGTAATGGGGAATATGGGTTCAGAGGAGCAGATGAACTATACGGTGATTGGAGATACCATCAATCTTGCGGCAAGACTCTGCAGCACTGCTCGCGCAGGTCAGGTCGTCATTAGCAAAGCCATTGCCGATGTGATTGGGAAAGAAGCGAAATTAAGAAAATTAGAACCTGTCATGGTCAAAGGAAAAGATAAGCCAATTGAAATTTATGAAGTGATAGAAGTCTCGGGCGTTTCAAGAAAATACATGAGGCGGTTGGTAGAAGTGAATGCCCTGTATCATTTGATTGGTTTAACGGATGAACTAAACAATGCTCTGGTGAAAAACATCGGTCCGACTGGATGTCTTTTGGAAGCTTCATCTGCTATTGGGATTGGTTCGAGACTAGAGGTCGAAATCGACATCAAAGTCTTGCAAACTAATTTCAAGGTGCAAGGAGTGGTTCGGCACCTTAGAAAGAAAGATGCCAAATACTTTGTCGGAATCCATTTTGATGAACTGCTGGAAAAAGATAAAGACCATATCACGGAGTGGGTCCATCGGTTAGAAACAGAAACGCCGCAACGGTCTCCTGCATAATTCCTTAATTTGGTTTGATAAAAATAATTAGTGGGTGTTGATGCGTGAGGGTAGAAAACTTTCTGTTCCTCTTGCTCGCCAACATCCAATCCCAAACCCGATTCAAAAATTCTCTGTTCCACCTGCACCGATTGATTCAAAATACGCTCCTGGACCACCGCAGTATCATCCATTTACTGAGACTCACTGAGAAAAAACTCCCGAAAATCCGAAATATGGAGCCCCAGCTATGCTTCCAGTTCTAAACTTTACCGGACAGTAGTGGATCAATCTATAAAGCAAATGCCAAACGAGCCCATGAAAAATACAGTTAATTGGAAGGTCTTTGCCATTCTCTTTATTCTCTATTTTTTCTCAGCAGCACTTACTATGCCTTACCGTATCGATATCGCTTTTCAAGTCAGGCCTATGGAATTTGAAATAGAGAGCCTTATTCATATTTATATCGCCGCATTGTCTAATCCGCTACCGGCCGGCATAATGTTTTTTGTGTTGTCTCTCGGCCTGTGGTTTTCAGCCCAGGTTGGATTAGAAACTCCATTACTCAATGCGTGGATATCTCGAGAGCCTTCTTTGAAACTTTTTAAGGATATTTTTTGGTCGTCATTCAAGATCGGTCTTTTCTTATTCTTTCTTTGCGTAATACTTGATGGAATCATGGTTTCCCTGGGGCTAATTCATATCATTCCGGAAATAAGGGCATCTCAATCACCGGAGTTTATTTCATTTCATTTAGGGACAGGAGTATCCCAATTTTGGAAAATAGCTTACTTTACATTTTCATCCATTGATAATGAATTTTCATGGCGTCTTTTTGCAATGGGGTTCATCGTCTTCCTTTTGCAGAAAATCTGTTCCTATTTAAAGACCCGGCAGGAATTTGCGACTATTTTGGTTGGTATCCTTATGGCTGCTTTTTGTTCAACTCTTTTTAATCTTCCAAAACAAAAGATATTTTTGGTGTGGACCACGATGGGGATAGTCAGGAGTTTCATCTTACTGTTTGGGACGGAGACAGTTTTTGGCTTTCTCTACTGGCGACGAGGTCTTGAATCGGCCATTCTTTGTAATCTATTCTTTAGCTTTTTTCGTGAAATTGCTTTTGCATTGGCCCAACATCTGATATGGATTTAGCTGAGGATTCCGGTCAAAGCTTCCACTGTTCGGTTACAACATTTCCACTGGACCGGTGAAGGTTTCCAGTCAGAGCGAAGCGACGCTGGGGTTTTTAGTTTATCTTATCCGTAGGGTAGAGATCAACCTCCTTTTGATGGATCAATTATTTTCCCTGTTTTTTTCTGTAAGAATCGCCTCTCAGATCGATTTTTGAAGCGTTGTGAAAGATTCGGTCGCAGATCGCGTCCGCTAAGGTGGGGTCATCGATGTTTTGGTACCATTCCTTGGCCGGGCATTGACTGGCGATAACGGTGGAACCGGAACCATAGCGATCTTCAACGATTTCGAGGAAATCCTTGCGTTCGGGATCGGAGAGGGGAGACAGCAGGAAATCGTCGATGATGAGGAGTTGGGATTTAACGAGTTTGGCGAGTTGTTTGAGATGAGAACCATCGCCTCTGGATTGATGAAGGATCTCAAAGAGCCTGGGAGCCCGGAAATAAAGGACGGTGTACCCGGCTCTGGCGGCGAAGTTTCCCAGAGCGCAGGCGATGTAGGTTTTACCGACACCGGTGGGACCGGTGAGAAGGACATTCCGGAAGGCATCGATCCATTGAACGCTGGAGAGTTCCAGAAGGACCTGTTTGTTCAGACCGCGGGAGGTTTTATAGTCGATGTCTTCGAGGGAAGCCTGGAGTTTTAATCTGGCGTTTTTGAGAAGACGTTTGAGTCTTTTGTTTTCCCGGTAGGTTTTCTCGTCCTGAACGAGGAGTCCCGTGAATTCGCCATGGGAAAGTTCAGCGTGCTTGGAGTTGGTGAGGCGTTCCTGGAAACTTCCAGCCATTCCGAAGAGTTTAAGCTGGTTGAGAGTTGTGAGAGTTTGTTCATTAAGCATTCTATTCTCCTTTGTCAGTGGTAATAATTCCTGCCACGGACATTGTCGTGGAAGGGTAAGCCGTTTTTGTGAGTTGAAGTTGGATTGGCGTTCGTTTGGCGATCGAGGCCTCTCGCCAGAATGGAACGGACGGATTTGAACGAATAGGTATTGAACTGGAGAGCCCGCAGGGCAGCGGCCTCGAGACGATCCCGGCCATAGTTTTTGCCCAGGCGCAGAATCTCCAGGCAGGAACGGTATCCTTGTTCCGGATAAGTTCGCGAAGCCAGAATTTTCTCAACCAGTTGCGCTGTGGCGGGACCGGTTTGTCCGGCCCACTGGATGATCCGCGAGGGCGTCCATTCCACATATTTGCGATGGTCGGGCGGCATATGTTCTTTAAGAGTGGTGTGTTTGTGCGGAATTCCGGACCGGCCATGGGCAGCGACGCGTTCCCCTTTACGGAAGACCTCCACAACGGAAGCGGTGACGCGCACGTCCAGCTTTTCCCGGATCCATTGGAAGGGGACGCTGTAATAGTGTCGATCGATCTCAATGTGGTAATCAATATTAACGGTGGCGTTCTTCCATTCCGCGTACTCGTAAGCTCGGGGCAGAAGCGGCAAAGCATTGGGATGATCCAAAGTCTCGAAGAGTTCTTTGCGGGATTTCTTCATCTTGCGTAAGAGCCGGTGGTTCAGAGGCTCTAAAAGCTCCCGGATGGCGGCGTTGAGTTCAGCCAGGCTTGTAAATGTGCGGTGGCGCAAGACGGCTAGAATCCAGCGTTTGGCGATGAGCACTCCCGTTTCCACTTTGGCTTTATCGCGTGGGTGTTTAGGTCTGGCGGGAAGAATCGCGATGCCGTAATGCTCCGCGAAGTCCGCATAGGTGGAATTGATCTCAGGTTCGTAGAAACAAGCTTCGGAAACGCCGCTTTTGAGACAATCCGGGACCAGAACATGCGGAACGCAGCCAAAATAATCCAGGGCGCGTACGTGTGAGCCGATCCAGCAGGATAAATCTTGAGAGAGACTGGCTTCAGCATACGTGTAGTTGGAAGCGCCCCAGACGGCTACGAACAGATGCGTGGCCGTCAACTCACCGGTGAGAGGGTTCACGATAGAAAGTCCTTTGGCATAATCCACGAAGACTTTCTCTCCGGCCCTGTGTTCCTGGCGCATGCAGTAGTCCAGTTTCCCTCGCCAGCGGTGGTAGTGTTCGCAGAATTGGGAATATTGATATCCGTCGGAATGTTGTTCTTTGTATTCCCGCCACAACAGGTCCAGCGTCAGATTGACGTTTTTATAGCTGCGCAGTTCGTTGTGGATATAATCGTAGTCTGGATGGGGACGGTGATTGCCTTTGGCAGGAATGGAATTGGAGAAAAGACGACTTTCCAACTCCTGATCGCTGAGTCCTTCCGGCAAAGGCCAAGGGATCCCGGCAGCCTTTGCCTTCCGAAGATAGTCATTGACAGAAGTATGAGCAATGCCTTGAGTGCCGGCAATTTGACGGTTGCTGAGCTGAAGTTGGTACTTGAGACGCAGTATTTCTCTTATGTTTTTCATGGGGGAACCTTTGATTGGACATAGAACCTCCTTAAAGGTTCATCTGACCAGTTACCCAGCGTCAGTTCAAGCTACGCGAGTGGAAACTTTGCCCGGACTAGTGGAAGACTTGGACCGGAACAGTGGAAGAGTTGCTCCGGAATGGTGGAAGAGTTGGACCGGAAAACGCATTTAGCCTAATGAATTATCCGGTCCTTATGATTTTTAAGGTGACCTGGTTAACGTTGGCGTGGGGTACCCTGGTGCGTCCTTCCGCGAAGCTCTATTTCAGGTTATGGCGATGGGAGCCGGAACCGGAATCCGTCAGCCGTTTTATTCGAGGATGCGCTTTTCTCATCGTTTATTTCATTTACAGTTCTGTTTATATTAATTTCGCAGCATATATCAATAATCAAAATGATTTTAATAACGGGCGGGTGGCGGAACCGAAACTGGCAGACGCACAGGACTTAAAAAATGGAAAAGGGTATAATCCTAACCTCAACTAACCTCCGACGTAAAACCTACCTCTCTCTCAATAATCATCTCAAATCCATCCCAAAACTTTTTGAACCGCTTTGAACGGTTTTGGACCCTTTTGCGCAAAAAATGGACACCCTGATGGACAACAAAATCCTTAACAACACCAACACCTATAGGTGCTAGTCAGATACGGTTTCCCGAAACTGATAAGAAAAAATTAGGTGAAGTTGAAACTATTTTATTATCAGTTTCTGATGATATCAGTTAAAACTGATAATAATCGAAATCCTACGACTGATTCTGATGTTCTTGAGGAACAATTACCATTGGGAAATACAGAATCAGAATAAGAAAATCAAGCATCGATCAATATCTAGCATATAGACGATGCTTGATGGCTAATATCTAGTAGTTTTTAAAAATAACGGGTATGGTATTAATTGACCTATATCGGTAAGAGAGCAATAGCACAGTAGAAAGAGACATTTTGGGAGGAAATAGTTTGATAAAACAAAAGATGGTATCATTACAATTCTTAGAGGAAATCCCTAGGTTTATAAATGAGGAAGAAGAAGCTAAATTCTGGGATATGCATTCCATTGCTAAACTCGCAAATCAACTAGAATTAGCTAATGCAACAGTTGCAACTGGTTTGAAAAAGAAATTAGCCGCACGAAATAAGGTGAAGAAACTTATTTCATTGGGAACTCAAGATGGTAAAATAGAACATCAAAGGAAGTAACATTTTTAACAATACCCTATTGACAAATACTATAATTGTACTATAATATACATTGAATTGTATATAATAGTACATAATATTGTATGGAATATAAAAGTATAACTAAGCAAGAATTATTCGATATTTTAGAAATATGGGACAAATATATTCCCGGGAAAGTGCATCTAATAGCTTGTGGTGGAACAGCTCTTACACTACAGGATATAAAGGACTCAACCAAAGATGTAGATTTTATAGTCCCTGAAGAGAATGAATATGTGAATTTGATTCGAACAATTAAAAAACTAGGATACAAAGAAACTACAGGGCATGGTTGGGCAAGAGATGATGGTTTTCTTTTTGATCTTTTCAAAGGGAAGTATGTTCACACGACGGAATTGTTAGAGTCGCCACTGGATCAAGGAAATAATATTCCCGTGAAAGAATTCAAAAAGTTTTATGTGGGTGTGTTAAATGATTATGATTTAATTATCTCAAAAATATTTCGTGGGACCTCAACAGATTATGATGATTGTTTGTCTCTAATTCGATCCAAGGGCAAAAAGATTGATATTGAGACACTAAAAAATCGATACAAAGAAACGGCTGATTATGATAATAATCCAGAACGAATGATGCATAATTTAGACAGTCTTTTAATGCGCATTCCAAAGGAATAATATTATGGTGAGTAAAAGGGTTGATCTTGTTAATGGGTTAAAGCAATATGGATATCCACTTTTGCAAACAGAACAAAAAGTCGATCCTCTCGAGTTTTTGGTTGCATTAGCTCAGAGTAAAGAAACTCGATTTCTGGAAGGGTTTCCCGTCGTTTTGGCAAGATGTTTGGAGGATAAAGACTCCGGACTAGACATGACAAAAGTTGCTCAATTATTAGGATCAAATGAGAATAAGCTATTTAATGAAATTTTTTTTATTTCATTAGAGCTGTTCAAGCTCTACAATTTAGATTTCAAATACCCAAATGAGACCCTAAGTAAATGGAATTTTTGGAAGAGTGATAATAAAGAAGGAAGAAAGAAACTATTTGACGGGGAAGTGTTAATAGTTGATAGAATATCGTTGGATATGCGTAGGCTGAAGAAGAGATTTCTCGATTATGTTGTGTTAGAAAAAGAGTTCGAAGATAAAACTAGTAAGGAAAAAATAGAAATGGAAGATGAATTCAAGAGGGAGTATAGTCTTTCCTATTTTCTTTCTCCAAAACAAAAGGAGCTAGTTCACAAAAGGATTGCCGGCAAAACTATGACCAAAACAGAAAAGGAATATTACTCTAGAGTGGTGAAAAAAAAGTTGGTTGCTCTGGCAAATCCTGATTTAAGCCGATGGGCTATGAAAGCATTGCAATGACCATCAAAACAGTTTAAGAGTATTTAGGTCACAGTACAGTCGTTATGACCCAACGATATCTTCATGTAGCACCTGATTTTAATCGGACTTGGATTGAATTACTGAGCAAGGAAAATTACGAAAAGTGTGGTAGTAGTGTTACGGTCGCCCGGGATGAAAAAAAGAAAAATGCCAAAAACTTTGCTAAAATGACTGACAAATCAACGTGATGATTTGTATTGGGCGGGTGGCGGAACTGGCAGACGCACAGGACTTAAAAGGCAATTTTTCGCAGGTCTGTGTTTTAGCAACAATATCCTCAGATAACTTCTTTATAGATGGAAACTTGTCTTTCCAGACACATTCCACCAATTCATATCAATTTGTACCAATTGAGGTCAATTTTGGCACAAATCTGGCACAAAATTTCAGATAAAACACATCGTAATTTAAATGTTTAAGAGGCTATCTACGGCATGTCATAATTCGATTTATGATATAATTCTTGCAGATGAAGATACTATTCAATGTAAGGACGCCGCTTGGCAAGCAAGTTAGAACAAGTGAAGAGTATTGGCGTGAAATAACAACATATAAACATCCTCAATTAGCAGGGAAAGTGCACGATGTTGAATTGACACTTGTTGATCCAGAAAGAATTAAAAAAAGTCGTTCAGATGAACATGTTTACCTTTATTATCGACTGATTGGCAAGTATGTTTTATGCGTGGTGGTTAAGCATTTTGGTGATGAAGGATTTGTTATCACAGCCTATTTCACAGGGAAAGAAAAGGAGGGAACGACAATATGGGAAAAAAAGAAATAAAAATTTACTTTGATCCACAAGGCAATACGTTGAGTGTTTGGTTTGATAATCCTCGCAAAGAATATCTCTGTGAAGAAACAGGTGCTGAGGTTATTCTGGTTAAAGACAAAAAAGGAAAGGTTATCGGATTCGAAAAATTGAACTTTCTAAAAAAGGGTTTTCCAATTGGAAAAAAATCCTTTCCTGTTAAAACTGAAATTCTACAAACTAAAGCAGCGTAGAAATTTTAATTCTATGGGAAGATGTCGATCGTTGCTTAATCCTTAGGGAAAGGATGTTGGTCTTCAGTTCCCAATCAAATTTGACGTAGGGGCGGGTGGCGGAACTGGCAGACGCACAGGACTTAAAATCCTGACTTGGGCAACCGAGGTGAGGGTTCAAGTCCCTCCCCGCCCAGAGTAATTTTTTTAAAGAGGTTTTAGATAAGACTCGTTGATTAAAATGAAGTTTTCCTTTAGGGAGGCTTAAGCCTACTGGAAAGATTTCCTATCAACAATAAAAGTTTTAAGATTGTTTTTTCGAGAGATGATTTGCTGAAGGTCTTTTGAAAATATTTTTAAGCCACGTAAAAAAACGTTGGCTTATGCTAGGTACAAATTCTGCATCGATGTCCTTTCTCAGATCTTGAATTCGGGCAAACGAGCGTTCTGCAGGTTGCCAATAAGATTTCTGAACCTTTTCTTCAACATCTGCAAGCATCCCTAAACTGACCTCGCAATATTGTTTGAAGAGATCCTGATTTCCCTCAGAAGGGCGTATTGCTTCCATCTGGTGATAGATTTTTCGCATCTCATTCAGTTTTTCAAGGGCGGCTCCGGTCGATTTGTCTGTTTGAAACTCCCGATCCATATAAGCCATGTCTTTTTTTAGGGTTCTCATCAAACGTTTCATCCCGGGTTTTTTGGCTGATTGAAGATTTTGCGAGCCTAAGATTATGCTGGGAGTCGCGCAAGGAATCAAAAGTCCAAGGAGAACGAAGAGAAAGGCCACGCGATAATTATAAATGATTCGTTTCCGGGAAGCGAATATTCAGTTATTTAAATTGTTGCGGATATCTTTCTTTTGAGGAAGGGATTCTAACCGTTTTCTATGGCGCTCAGACAGGTTGGATCTCAATACTTGTCCGGTTTCTTGTGTCTCGGAAATTTCTTCTCTTTCCGTTCTATGTTCCTTGGCTTTATCATCAGAGTCACGGTGATGGTCTTCGATGGCTTCTTCCATTGCTTGTCTGGTTGCGCGGATGTCTTTGTTGATTTGATCTAAGGAAAGGTTGTATTTTTGGGCGATTTTTTTCCATCCTATTTTGCTCTGTTTTAAAGCCAAGATCACGTTAACGTTCTGTCCCGACTTTGCTGAGATCGCAAGGATTTGTGTAATTTCGTCCCAGTCCAGTTTTTGGCTCCGCAAATCTAGAACGACTGATTCCTGGACATGGAATCGCTGCGACAAGATCTTTGTCCTGGAACCGATATCGGACTGGGGCATGAGCAATCCGTCATATGGGGCGATGTCTTGTTGATCTTGTAAGTGAACCTTCTCTTCTTCCGAGTTGACCCAAACGGGACGTATCATATAAACCAGGATCGCCGCAAGCGATAAGGCAACAAGAGAATTCCACAATTTGTTGGCGTCCATAGGAATCTCCATATCCGTTCAATGTTTTAAGCTTAAATTCAAATCATCGTTTTCCTAGGATCATGTTTTTCTGCATATCAGGCTTGTAAGCCTCTCCGCAGGGAGGAATAGTGGTTTCTCTTTTAATTTCATCCATGTCCAGATGGTATCTCTTTGCAATCTCTGTCCAACAGAATCCACCTTGTTTCAAAACCAAGACTGTTTCTATCATTTGATGAGCTTTTTTAGAGATGACAACCAGATTCGAGATATCCTCCCAACATAGATTCATCTTTCGAAGGTCCTGAACCAGCATGAGAGAAATATTCAATTTTTCTGCCAGAGCCGTCCGTTGATCCAGTTCTTCTTGGGGTTCGATCTTGGAATTCTTTTTACCGTTGGATCCGTTTTCCTCAGGCAATTGAATCTGGGACTCCGGAAGTTTATGGCAGTATCCTAGGATTGGACTGCACAGCAACAGCGACAGTACTAGCGGAAACGAACTGAAATTACAACTTAGTTTAATTTTATTCATGTTAATCCTCCATGGATCTCTTCGTGAGTGCTCCTATATTCCATAACACCCAACCGGCTTAAAAAGTTGACCACCAGGGGAAGTGTTCATCTCCATTGTACTCTGGCGCCAAAATTTAACCATTGTGAGCAAGTAAAACTATTATGTAGAAGCTGTGACCACGGCTGGTGAGGATAACTATTCTATTTTAGCGGCGTAGCTAGATTTCACCGGGTTGGGGGAATCATCTAACGATTAATCGGTTACTAAAATAGCCAGGGATCAGAAGATTTAAACCAAGATGTGAGATCATAGGGTCTCATTCAAAAATCGATGCCCTTCCTTGTTCTAGCTAGTCAGCCGGTCGTCCACACCATAAAGTCTCGGCTCCAATCTTAAATGCAATGACATCTCTGAGTGGAAAATAAGCAGGTGCGATACAATATCCCCAGGTTATCCACAACCATTCTTTACCATCTTTTCTCATCTTGTTTGACATTAGTGTGACAGCCTTTCAGGCTTTAAGCCTCATTTATAAAACATCGGCCGCTGTTTAATCTTCGCTTCCAGGAACAGATTGTACCTTTCAGTAATATTATTGCTTCTTACAGTTTCCGTCTTAATTAAAGTAAATTTTTATTTCACATTAATTCTTCGAGTACTGATGCAACAGAATCGCCAACCACTTTTTTTTACTTTTAATGCAATTAATCCAGTTATTTTTGTTCTGGTTTTATTCTGTCACATGATTGGAATCCACATTTTACATCCATGCGATGTGAATAACCTGTGGATAACTTTATAATCATATTAAAATGATCTGAAAAACATGTGTTTTATGTGTAGGAGGTACTTAAATGTCTGCCACGCTAGTCCAGGATTTTACGGGTCGTACTAAAACTTCTCAGAATAAGCGAAAAGATCAGCCCAAAAAATACCGCTCGATCTGGATTTCAGATACTCATCTTGGAACGGCAGGGTGTAAGTCCAATTTCTTGCTTGACTTCTTGAAACACAACGATTCTAAATACCTTTACCTGATTGGAGATATCATTGATGGTTGGCAGTTTAAAACGTCCTGGTACTGGATCCAGGAACACAACGATGTGGTGCAAAAGATCCTCAGACAAGCTAGAAAGGGAACAAAAATTATTTATATTCCGGGAAACCATGACGAGTTCCTCCGCGATTACGTGGGCATGCGTTTCGGTAGGATTGAGATCGCTTACGAGACGATCCATAAGTCGGTTGACGGAAGACGGTTCCTGGTGATCCACGGCGACAAATTTGACGGGATCATTAAAAAATCGAAGTGGCTTGCGCATCTGGGAAGTGCCGCATACACTTTTGTTCT
>Ga0207133_1076_pt1 | contig 17599 bp, 12 predicted proteins | sample Alteio_BWMinHeat_11_FD_153537 | JGI IMG/M metagenome (GOLD analysis project Ga0207133, IMG submission 153537) | Enriched cells from forest soil in Barre Woods Harvard Forest LTER site, Petersham, Massachusetts, United States -... | ecosystem: Environmental > Terrestrial > Soil > Temperate forest >... | reverse complement strand
TACTTTAGGCGGCACAGCGGCAAATCGTACTATTAGCGCACCTAATTCAACGGATACATTAACATTGAGTAGTGCACTGAATGGTGCGGTTGCTTTAACATTGGGTGGAACGGGTACGATTGTTCTTAATAATGCAGTGGGCAATACAACAGCGCTCACTAGCTTAACAGCGAATGCGGGATTAACACTCAATAACGGTAATATTACAACGTCTGGTTTGCAGCATTATCAAGGTGCGCTCACATTAGGATCAAATGCAACGTTAACAACGACGAATGCCGCAGTGACAGCAGATTCTACTATTGATGGAGCGGGAAATAATTTAGCAGTCAGTTCTGGAACGGGTGCAATTACATTGTCAGGTAATATAGGATCGGCCGGTGCATTGGGTGCAATTAGTTTAACAAGCACAGGTGCTGCAACTTTCGGTGGAACAGTGAATGCGGCAAGTTTATCGACAGGCGCAGGGGGTTCAACGACATTAAATGGTGGAACGATTACAACCAGTGGCGCGCAAACTTATAATAATGCGCTGATATTAGGTGCAGTAACGACATTAGCATCAACTGCAAATGGTGCTATTAATTTAGCGAATACAGTGGATGGAGCTTTTGATCTTACTGTGAATACGGGAGGAGCAACAACGTTGAGTGGCGTGGTTGGTGGAACAACACCATTAGCTTCCTTAACGACAGGTGCGGCAGGTACAACGACTATTAATGGAACGAGTGTATCAACGAGTGGTGCGCAAACCTATAATGATGGCGTTATATTCAATGCAGGTTCTGCGATTAACTCTGGTTCAACGCTGAGTTTTAATAATACCGTAGCGTTAAACGGTGCAACTTCAATATCGACCACTAACAGTGCGATGAATTTTGCAAGTACTGTGAATGGTGCCAATGCATTAACGTTGAACTCAGGTTCAGCAGGTGATATTACGTTCAGTGATAATGTCGGAAACAGTAATGCGTTGACGACACTCACTGTTTCGAATGCGCGTAATGTTACTAATAATGCAACCATTAAGGTGAGTTCATTTGTACAAAGTGCAGGAGCGGGCACGACTGCATTAGGAAGTGCATTAGGTTTAGTTGGATCGGGTAGCGTCAGTGTGACTACCAATACATTCAATGGTCATCTTACGGTGGGTGCATTGAGTATCGGAACCAGTTTTGCAAATTTGACTGGGAGTGTGAATGGTCAAACGGGTCAAGCTGCAATTAATCAAATTACGTTATTAAATACCATTACTGCGGGCACGCATTTCTTTGATGGTATTGACATGGTTCCAGCTCCACCACCTCCACCGCCACCACCAACGCCGACACCAACTCCGACACCTAATCCAGTGAATCCTATCGTTCAGGCAGCACAGATTATTTTGCCGCAAATTATTTTCCCATCTTCTACAACGACAAGTTCTTCAAATTCTTCGTCGCAAACAGAGCCATTACAATTGACTCTAACGCCAACGAGCACGGCCGGTTATCAAAAAGGTGATTTTAATACAACGCAACAAAATAAATTAGAAGCAAAAGGCTGTGCTGTAAGCGGTGGCATTGCAATTTGTGCAGGACAATAAAACTATATCTCATCAGGGTTTTCACTCAATAAATCCAGTATTTTTCCCACGTATGAAAATGAATAAGTTTCTTATAGTATGAAAGACATACTATTTTTATTTTTATTGGATCTGGAAAAGGCGCAGTGGGAGAAAAGTATGATGTCTCGATTTCGTTTTCTTTTTTTGATCGTTATTGCAGGGCTGTTTCCTATTGTTTTGAGTTTGAGCGCGCATGCTGAAATTTATGCGCAACATCAAATGTTCATCAGTGATCTTTATCCTTAAAAAGTAAGGGATGCTGCCGGAACTAAAACGAGAAACAGTGGAAGTTATTTCTTATTTTGAATGATATTTGGAGGAGTCACCATGAAAAGCGTACTTGCAAAATCCGTTTTACTTGCAGTCAGCATCAGTTTAGTGGGTTGTTCGACAAACACCCAAAATCAAAATACCGGTATTGGTGCTGTGACAGGGGCTGTTGTAGGTGGTCTTGCAGGCAGCTTAGTCGGTGGTGGCACTGGTAAAGCGGTTGCAATTGGTGTCGGGATCGTTGCGGGTGCTTTAGTGGGAGGCTACATTGGTCATTCTATGGATTCTTCCGATAGAGCCAATGTCTATAATTCAGTTTCGAGTGGCCGATCGTCGACTTGGGAAAATCAAAAAACTCATACGAAATATAGAGTTGTGCCTTCAAAACACTATGTTAAAGTCAAAGGTAACCCCAATTGCCGTACCTTTACCACAACGGCGATGGTGAATGGCAAAACACAAAACGTTAAAGGTGTTGCGTGTCGCCAAGCTGATGGTAGTTGGAAAATAGCGCAATAGTTTTCTCCACTTCTTGATAAAATCGGCGCCTTTTGGCGCTGATTTTTTTTCAATTCTCTGCAAAGATGTTATTATTTACCTTTCTTTTAGCTATAAAATAAATAGAAACTTGAGGTATATGGTTTGAAATATCAAATTGCGGATGCAAAAAAATTAGTTGTTAAAATCGGTTCTTCATTGATTGTGAATAATAGCACTGGCGAAATCCACCGGGAATGGCTGCAAAGTTTTATTCACGATATTGTGCAGTGTTGGCGGCGTGGGCAGAATATTATTATTGTTTCATCAGGCGCCATTCCACTGGGTCGTCGTCATTTAAAATTAAAAAATCGTGTATTACAATTAGAAGAAAAACAAGCGGCGGCCGCTGTTGGTCAAATTAAACTGGCTCATGTTTATCAAGAAATGTTAGCCGAACATGGCATTACGGGCGCACAAATTCTTTTAACGTTAGATGATAGTGAAAATCGAAGACGATATCTGAATGCGAAAAATACGCTAGAAACTTTATTGAATTTACGCGCGATTCCTGTCATTAATGAAAACGATACGGTTGCAACAGCTGAAATTCGTTTTGGTGATAATGATCGATTAGCCGCACGTGTCGCGCAGATGATAGGTGCAGATCATTTAGTTTTGCTTTCAGATATTGAAGGACTTTACACGGCGAATCCACAACTTAATTCGAAAGCCACACTCATTCGTGAAGTCACACAATTAACACCCGATATTCTCGCAATGGCCAGTGATTCTATAACACAATATGGCTCAGGTGGTATGGTAACCAAATTAGCGGCAGCAAAAATTGCATTTAGTTCAGGGTGCAAAATGGTGATTGCTGCAGGAAAACATTTCAATCCGCTGATGCGTATTGATTCTGTCAGTGAGCATACTTGGTTTATTCCCGATACAACGCCTGCGAATGCGCGTAAAAATTGGATTGCACAACATCTCAAACCCAAAGGCAATATTGTCATCGATGCGGGTGCTGTGACTGCTTTATTCCAAGGTAAAAGTTTATTATCAGTGGGTGTGAAGGCCATTCAAGGCGAATTTCACAAAGGAGATGCGGTTTGTATTCTGAATCTTGAACAAAAAGAAATTGCGCGTGGCCTAATAAATTATGCAGCGCATGCAGCAGAAAAAATTAAGGGTCTTCACAGTTCTGAATTTGAAAAAATACTTGGGTACTCTGCTGGGGAAGAAATGATTCATCGTGATAATTTAGTGTTAAATCGCTCGGAAAATAAATAATATGTCAGAAAAAATAAAAATTGATGAAATGATGTCGCATATTGGAAAGTCAGCGCGAGCCACGGCGCAGCAACTTGCGTTACTGACTGCCAATCAAAAAAATAAAGCTTTATTTGCTATGGCAAAAGCGCTGCGTCGTCACCAAGCGGTTATTCAGCAAGCGAATGAAAAAGATCTTTTAGTGGCACAACAAAAAAATCTTTCCGCAGCTTTCATTGATCGCTTGCTATTAACTCCTTCACGAATCGAAGCAATGGCAAAAGGATTGGAAAGTATTGCTGAATTACCCGATCCTGTCGGAAATATTTTAGCACAGACTCTGAGACCGAATGGTCTTGAAATCACGCGTATCAGTGTTCCCATTGGTGTGATTGGTGTTATTTATGAATCGCGTCCCAATGTCACTGCGGATGCCGCGGGGCTTTGTTTAAAATCGGGAAATGCGGTTATTTTACGATGTGGAAGTGAAAGTTTTTATTCGTCTTCTGCTATATTGGCGGCTTTACAGGAAGGTTTAAAAGAATCGCATGTGCCCGAGACTGCCGTTCAAATGATTCCGACAGCCGATCGCGCTGCAGTGGACGTTATGCTTATGATGAAAAATGATATCGATGTTATTATTCCTCGTGGCGGTCCAAAATTAATTGAATATATTTCAGAAAAAACACGTATTCCGCTTTTTAAACATTTAGCAGGATTGTGTCATACGTATATTCATAAAGCAGCTGATCGAGAGATGGCAGAAAAAATTATTCTAAATGCTAAAATGCGTCGTACAGGGGTGTGTGGTGCAACGGAAGTATTATTGGTTGATCAAGATATTGTTCAATCGCATTTACCCATTATTCTTGAAAATTTACTAGAAGCAGGTTGTGAAATTAGGGCAGAAGAACTAGTTGCAAAATTAGATCCTCGTATTCAAATTGCAACAGATAGTGATTACGATACTGAATTTTTAGATGCGATTATTGCAGTTAAAATCGTGAAGGATATTACAGAGGCTATACAACATATTGCAAAACATGGCACGCAACATACGGATGCTATTATTACCAATGATAAAGTGGCGGCTGAAAAATTTTTGAAAGAAGTGGATAGCGCTATTGTGATGCATAATACTTCTACGCAATTTGCAGACGGCGGTGAATTTGGTATGGGTGCTGAAATAGGGATTGCAACGGGAAAATTACATGCGCGAGGACCTGTTGGCGTTCAACAACTCACTACATTTAAATATTATGTTAAGGGAAACGGGCAACTAAGATCTTAAAAAATAGGCAGAAAAAAAGAAGCAGACATGATCGAACGCCAGTATTTCTAAAGTGGATGTCTCAAGTGATGTTTTAGGCTTCCTTTTTCAAGGCATGCACACCACATCAACTGACTGACTTCCGAGTAGTGTCTTGTAGGGCTTCGATTCAATGTCCGCTTCATAGTCAGTATATGCGTTATTGTGCATTTTGCAAGTTGGAAAAATAAAACGAATGTATTATTCTGGTTGCTCACCCACAATTTTTTCAGCATTTTTGCGCATGACTTCATTGACGTGAGAATAAGCTAATGCAAATCCGTGAAACTCAGCGATATTAAGATACAAGAGATCCATATTTTCGAGTGCGACAACAGTGGCTGTTCGTCTGCCTGAGAGTGAATAAAACCCGGTTTCGTTGAGTCCAATAGCCTCACCCGGTCCTAATGTTGCAACAGAAGTATAATGCAACGCATTATCTTTGACGCTGACGGTTCTAACATCAGCCTTCCCCTTCGCAATGAGATAAACGCTATCGACGGGATCCCCTTCTGTTACAATCGTGTCGCCAGCCAAAAAATGTTTTTCTTTTAATAAAGCGGCGAGTTTCTCAATTTCATCTTCTCTGAGGGGAGTAAAACAGGCTTGTTTTTTAAGAAGCATTTTATTGATGGTTAAATCAACAGATTCATCCATTTTTTATCCCAAAAAATAATTTAATTAATTCTATCTTACTCTTTTTATTGCAAAAAGAGGAGAATTTTTAAATCAATTGATTATATCCAATCATTAAGAGCCAAACCCACACCAACGCTATTGGTTCGATGATTATATTCAATCAAACTCTGGCCATACCCACTAAAAACTTGTACATACCCTTTTACATAGGGAATCAGAGGAAAACTCCAAGTCGCCTCACCAGTCGCATATCTAGCATAATTTTCTATAAAATTATGCGCCTGAAGTGAAAAAACTTGTTGATGAAATTGGTAGGCTACGAGCAGATGGCCGTACCCTAAAAATTTTGCAATATTTTTATTGTTACCATTGGTTGAATAAATATACCAGGGCTTTAAGTCAACCATCCAGTGATCTGTTGAAGCAATTGCTTCTAGGTAAACTCTATCCCACCCTCTTTGCAACGAAGTACCCATTCCATTAGATTGATGGACGATGCCTGGGTTGATAAAATTTAACTGCCAATTTTTTGAAAAAAAGTAATTTATTTTATTCGCTAGAAATAATTCTGGCTCATAATCATTTTCTCTAAAAAAAGTTTTTTGATTATAGAGTTGCCAATAAGAAAGTTGGGTATAGGCAACATATAATGACGAAGAGTGACCCAGAATATTTTTCCATAAGGGCACTTTTAAGCTTATTTGATACTTTACTTCCGCATGCTTTATCTGCTCGTTATTGGGCGTATTACTTGCATAAACAGTATTATCTGGAGAGCCCGTGTAATAGTAAGGTAATATATAATTAGGTTTGTAAGTGGTAATCGCAAAATAATTAGGTAGTAATGCAGCTTCTTTTTTTGTTCTTGCTTCAACGGGTCCTCTTGATATTGATCTTGAATGAATATTTTTTTTATGGCCGTGTGCTTTTTTATGAGATGCTTGAGCAGGAGAGACAAAGCTGAAGATTAATATCGTGATTGCAAATAGCCAATATTTTAAGCGTACACTCATCCTGAGTTCCTCATGTATTCCTTTAGACATGAAAATTAATTAACAAACATCAGAACCCGATAGTTATATTTATCGAGTTCTGATGATGAATTTTAATGTGCTACGGAGAATATTATTCTAACGTTTTTACCCAATGCCCAGGAACTAATACCCACGTGGTACATGTCCCATCGGCAGCTGCTTCAGTGCATGACCAGTAATCATTAACCCATGCGACACCTTCTGCTCTATTTTCATATTTACAGACATCATGTGTATTAATCCAGATATTACCTTCCCAGTGACCGGCTACGGTGGAACACACTGCTTTAGGTGCGGGCGACACGATGACGCGTTTTTCCACGACCGTGGTTGCCGTTTCTTGTGCTTTTACGCCGAGAGAAAATAATAATGACAATAAGCCAACGATAAAAATTGATAAACGAAAATACAACATAGTTAAACCTCCCTGTTTAAGAAAATTTTATTGATCCACCATATTGTCATGGAAGTTTTGATTTTTCAACTAAATGCACCGCAAGTAAGATAATAAGTTGAATATTGTCTTATAATTAAAATAATGATATGTAAAGAAGGGTTAAAGCCCTATAAACTGGAAGAACGCTATAAAGGAATATAATGCAGGATGGAAACAAGAAAAAGGAAAATCGGTGAAGGTGATCAAGGCGTTGTATATCTAGAATGGCACGCCGGTAAGCTTTATGCAGTCAAGACATTTTATGCAATCGAAGGAACTGTCAATCATCAAAAAGCACAGCTTGAAACATGGATTTTGCAGCAGGTTAAGCATCCTAATTTGATTACGACGCAAGCTGTGACCACTGTCACTAAATCAACACAACTCGCTGTTTCTAATTCTCGGAATTATCAATCTGTAAAAATTCCTGCAATAGAAATAGAATACAAAGCATTCATGGGCTATTGTTCATATGGCACGTTAGAAAAATATTATCAAAAGCTTTTTCATGATACGTCGCTTCAAGATATCGCAATTGATATTTTTCGCCAAATACTCACGGGATTAGATTATCTGCACAGAAATAATATTGTGCATGGCTCTCTCCGGTTTCCAAATATTTTTTTCGATAGCAGTGGGTTAGTGAGAATTGGCGACTTTGGCGATGCTGAAGTGATTGATCCCGCGAAACCTGTCTTCGGGGTTATCATGAAAGATAGATATGCAAGCACGACGGCAAAGACACATCCAAGTGATGATATTCGATTTTATATACGACCGACTAAAGCCCATAAACTCACACCTTATCATTTTCTCAGTGCGTTTGGCGAAGATGAAATAGAGGAGGATGAGATTGGACTGCTTTCTATTTTCAGAAAACTTTTTCGCATGGATGCGAGCAAACTGCATGAATTTAACGGGAGTGCATCAGATGAAAAAATAGTAGTGCATCCGGGCAGCCCAGAAGCATTTTACAATTGCATGGTGAATATAGCTGTCTTGCGACTTCATTTAGAACCTGCCACCGAGGGACTTTCTCTTTGCAGTTATTTACTGCAGCACCCTTTTTTTAGACGGGGAGTGCGCGATGAAAAAACGATACAAAAACAGAAGCAAATACTTTTTGGTGAAGAAAGTGTATTAACGCGTGCCGTACGAACTCCTTTGAGTCAAATATATTCCCCACTGGGATTTAAAAAACGATTAGCAAGAGAACGTGCAGCACAACGTCTGGGGGAAATAAAAAAAACGCCTCGTCCATTTGTTGGATTTCAAGAGTCGCTAGCTGAATTTCCTTTACGAGAAATAACGCTGGAAGAATGTAAAGTGTTTGAAGAAAAAAAACAAGAATTTTTAGGTTACTTGCAGGATATCGGACGACCTGAAATGTTAGCTGATTCTATACGCTTCTCATCAGAAACATATGAACTCATGCGACCCAATGGGTCCCCCTCAGTCCCACTCACATTGTTTGCAAGCAGCGGAGAAAAAACTTCTCTGCAAAAACTCAAAGAAGAATGCTGGGAAATCACTCGCATCTATGGAGAGGAAGAGCCAGCCATCGCAAGTATAAAAAAAACGGTTAGAGCTTATGTAGCGATTCAACCTAAAAACCGCGATATTGACAGACGCAAAATTATCATTAGTTTTATGGGAGCAGAAGCGCTACCGCGACTGCCGGAATCTTGGTGGACGAATGATTGCGAGAATCAAGCTGCTATTTGGGGGAAGATTAATTTTGTTCGATCAGAAGAAAAACATACTGGGATCGAGCGCTACGCTAACGAATTAATTGAAAAAATTGAACGGGAACTGGCGAAAAAATTTTCTAGCGCGGATCTTAAAAATGTGCGCTTTGAATTAAATGGTTATAGCACAGGAGGGACTTTGGCTATTCAGGTAGCGCGCCATTTTCGAAAGCACTATGCAACGGCAACCATTCACGCTATTTTATTTGCGACCCCTGCATTTATGACGCGAAAAGAGTGCCAAGCACTCGTGCGGGAATTTCCTAATAATAGACAGCATGCGATTTTTAATCTTATTGCACTGGATGATCCTGCGTTAAATATTTATGGAAAAGATTTTTGTCAGCCTGAGCCCCACACTATTTTTATTGTTCCGCGGAATTTTTCTGGAAAAAGTTTTCTTGGTATTTCTGCAGCAAGCGCAGGAACAACAAAGGCATATATCAGAAATCATAGTATCAAGAATTATGAAAATAGGGTGGCGCAGTTATTAAATCAGGCTGTCCCGATTAGCCGAATGCGCTCAAGATTGTAATTGTATTTTTTCTTGTGCATACCGCCTTCCTTCAGTATATTGGCTGGCTAAAATTTAGCAGATAACTGTTTTTTGAAAGGTCATTCATCATGTTGAGTCATCATCCCAAGGCAGAGATAGAAGAATTTAAAAAAATAGACATAGAAACGGTTCGAAAAGACGCAGAGAGAGGGAATGCAAATGCACAATTGGCCCTTGGGGATGCATATTACGACGGTAATGGCGTAGAAAAAAATGAAAAAATGGCCGCAAAATGGTATCAAAAAGCGGCTACGCTAGGACATAGGGAAGCCCGATATAATCTCGGGAGAATGTATGAAAATGGCGAAGGGATTAAAAAAGATGCAGTAAAAGCCGCGAAATGGTATCAAAAAGCGGCTCTGAGAGGGTGTGAGGAATCACAATTTAACCTTGGGAATCTGTATGAAAATGGCGAAGGGGTCACAAAAGACGCAGTAGAGGCTGTAAAATGGTATCGAAAAGCGGCTCTGCAAGAGCACATGGCAGCACAATACAATCTTGGGGTTATGTATCAACGTGGCGTTGAGATAGAAAAAAATGAAGTAGAGGCGATGAGATGGTATCAAAAAGCCGCTATCAACGGGAACGCCGATGCAAAATATTGCCTTGGTATTATGTGGGAGTATGGTCAGGGAATAGAGAAAAATGAAAAAAAGGCGGTGGCATGGTATCAAAGTGCCGCCACACAAAAGCATCTCAATGCGCAATATAAACTTGGAACGATGTATCAACGCGGTCTTGGCATAGAAAAAAATGAATTAAAAGCTGCGGAATGCTATCAACAAGCGGCTGAGGAAGGCCATGGGTTTGCGCAATTTAATCTTGGGATGATGTATGAGCATGGCCTTGATAGAGAGGGGAAAAGCATTGGCAACGAGGTGAAAAAAAATGAAAAAATGGCTGTAAAATGGTATCAAAAAGCGGCCGAGCAAAAGGATTCGGATGCGCAATATTTTCTTGGAATGATGTATCAACGCGGTCTTGGCATAGAAAAAAATGAAAAAAAGGCTATGGAATTGTTTAAAATGGCTGCCGCAGAAGGAAACTCAGCCGCGCACTATATCATTGGGGTAATCTATCATCATGGAAAAAATAAAAAAGAAGCGGCGAAGTGGTTTCAAAAGGCAGCGAATCTAAAACATCCCAAAGCAATGCTCGCACTCAAAAAACCTGCTGAAATTTCAACTATCATATCACATGAGTTTCCCATTACTGCAGTCCGGGGTATACCCAAAGCGATTGCAGTTTCTCTTTCTAGCTCAAGCTTAAAGGATGAAAGAGAATATAAAGAAGAAAAGCGCGCGACTCGTGAAATGGAAGAAAAAAAATCAGATGAAGCGCCAGTTGTTAAAACAGAGTGTAAAGCTGAAACAGCAGTTTCTCACCCCTCCGTTTCCGAAATAGACAAAGAAATTAAACAAGCTCCACTAGAAGATTGGTTTAATAAAGACTCTCATGATTATCTCGAACGATTAACTCGACTTGCCAAGCAAGAAGGTATTTTTTCTGCTTATTTAAAACTAGGTTTAATAGAATTATTGATGAAAGGAAATGAAGCGCGAGCCTATTGGCTTAAAAAAGCAGCAGCGTTCAAAGATACTCATATTGCAAGGCATATTCTTGATAATGCTAAAGCAGGGAGATATACGGCAGAGGCGCCTTTTGGGCATGAAACGGCAACAAATCAACCTATATTAAACTTAATCGCTAAATTGCAGTTACCCACTGTCAAGTTAGATTATCCAAATCTGGATGCAGTTTGGCAGTATAAAACTTCTATTTTGTTTCCGGAAAATGAGGAGCAAGAGAAGAGAGAGCAAGATGAAACAAAAGAAGAATGGAAGTTAGATGAAAATGCGATTCTAAGCGACGAAAAAAGGTCCCATACAAATGATTCGCCTCCATCCTCTAGCGCCATGGGTCCTCTCAGATGTCCTCGATACTACAGTGCCGCATTTCAGCCGGACAGCAAGACAGGGTTGCCTATTCCAATCGAACCATCCTCTCCGCTAGTTGTGTCTGGATTTTTTTATAATCCTGTGCCGGAGGATTGCGATGCTGCTGAGGATGCAGTGCAGAAGGATCTCGATGCTGCTCAGGAAACGGCTGAAACTCTAATTGAAATGTTAACTACCTTAAGGATACATAATTTAAATGCAGAGCAGCAAATGCAATTGGAAAATATTCAAATGTTAGTAAAAAAAGCAGTTGATTCCCCGAGAGTTTTACCGAGACCCTTTTGATTTAAAATAAATAAGTAGAAAAGAGGGTTAGGAAAGAATTCTAATGAGAGGAGCAGTGAATTGATTAAGTCATTAATGCTGGGAAATAAGATTTTCCCAGTCAATATTATTCAAGGACCTTTAGCGGGCATTAGCTCTGCTCCTTTTCGGCGTTTAACTTGGAAATATAGTCAGCCTGCTTTTTCCTGCACAGAAATGATTTCATGTAAAACGGTAATTCATCAGTCAAAGACACTCGCAGAACGTTTTATAAAAAAAGATTCTGAAGAAGGACCTGTCTCTTTTCAATTAGCAGGAAGTGATCCTTTGGAATTAGCGGAGGCGACTAAAAGAGTGACGGATTACGGCGCCGATTTGATTGATTTAAACTGCGGCTGCCCAGTTAAGAAGATTCGTAATAAGGGAGCCGGTTCACGTCTCTTAACAGAGTCAACTAAACTTTATAAATTAATCTCTGCAATGAAACAAAATACTCATTTGCCGGTTTCTATTAAAATTCGAGTAGAAGGAAATAGCAATGAGAAATTTAAATCTGAGATTGCGAAAATAGTGAGTGAAGCCGGAACCGATTTTTTAATTGTGCATGGACGTCACTGGAGTGAACATTATGAAACACCCTGTCGTCATGATGAAATTCAATTTTTTGTCGAACAACTCAAAATCCCCGTCATTGGGAATGGCGATATTGCTTGCCTTCAGTCTTTAATGACTATGTTTGCAACAGGCTGCGCAGGCGTGATGATTGGCCGCGCAGGTGTTGGACAACCATGGCTCATTGGAAAACTCATGGCAGAAATGAATCAGCAAGAATTTTCAATCCCCTCTGTTAGTAGCAGAGGGTTAATTTTTATGGAGCACGTTTTAGAATTAACAAAATTATTGGGCAATGAAAAATTTTCTGTTTTACAGGCACGAAAATTTGCTAAATATTACGCACGTGGTTTACAAAACAGAATGGAATTTTGTTCTGCTGTTAATTCCTGTAGTGCATTAGAAGATTTAAAAGCAATTTGTTTGCATTATTTTAGATAATCTTTCCCAAATTGTTCTAAATAATCATGATAATTCCCGAGATAATTTTGTACTCCGTGGTGTTCTGTTAAGGCTAAAATACGAGTTGAAATATGATCGATAAAATATCGATTGTGACTGACAAAAAGAACAGCGCCGGGAAATTTTTTTATCGATTCAATTAATGCATCAATAGATTCGAGATCGAGATGGTTAGTCGGTTCATCAAATATCAATACATTATTTTTTTGCAAAATTAATTTTGCGAGTATCAATCGCGCTGATTCGCCACCACTTAACATTGAAATTTTCTTATCAACATCGTTGCCGCTAAATAATACTTGCCCGAGAGTTTTTCTAATTTCTTGCGAGGTGGCGACAACATTTTCTTCCATCCATCGACTAATCGTTTGATTAGGTGGTAACTGGGTACGATAATCTTGGGCAAAATAACCAATCTGCGTAGTATCACTCCACTCAAATTGACCCAGATCCGCTTGGAATTCATTCAGTAAGATTTTTAATAATGTAGATTTACCAATGCCATTAGGTCCAATAATCGCGCATTTATCACCGCGATGTAAGTTAAACGTTATATTTTTTAATAATACTCGTTCATCAAATTGTTTACTTACGTGTTCTACTTTTAATACGGATTTTCCAGATGGTTTTTTCGGTACAAAATTAAAATAAGGTGCAGCGATATTTGAATCTTTAATTTCAACACGTTCGATACGATCAATCATTTTTTGGCGTGATGCAGCTTGAGATGCTTTACTTGCTTTTGCACCAAAACGGTCGACAAAACGCTGTAAATGTTCAATTTTTTTCTCTTGGTTTTTTAAGGCACTTTGTTTTAGACGTAATGTTTCTTCTTTTGACACCACAAATTTTTCATAATTTCCCACATAATCAAGAACCGTATCATAATCAATATCAAGAATATGGGTGGATAAATTATTAAGAAATTCTCGATCATGGGAAATAAAAATCAATAAGCCTTTAAAAGTATTTATTAAAAAATCTTCTAACCATGCAATAGATAAAATATCCAAATGGTTAGTCGGCTCGTCGAGCAACATAATATCTGGCTTTTGGAATAAAACCTGTGCCAACAATACACGTAATTTATAACCCCCTGACAACGCGCTGAGAGGGCCGTTATGATATTTTTCTGCAATGCCCAAACCAAGCAATAAATTTTTTGCAACGGATTCTGCTGCATAACCATCTTCATGCATAATAATTTCTTCAAGCGCACTTAAGCGATAACCATCTTTTTCTGTAAAATCGGCTTTTTCAAACAAGCGTTCTTTTTCTATGAGTGCATCCCATAAAAGTGAATTACCTTGAATCACAGCATCAATAATACGATTGTTTTCGTAACGAAAATGGTCTTGTTTTAAAATGCCGAGACTAATGCTTTTTGCTTTTTCGATAGTTCCGCTACTGGGGGGTTCTTCTCCCGCTAAAATTTTTAAAAATGTAGATTTTCCAGTGCCATTGGCGCCGACAATACCATAACGTTCTGATGACAGAAAAGTTAAATTAACATCTTGAAAAAGGGATTTTTCCCCGAATTCCATACCGACAGTGCGAATATCTAACATTGAACCACGCCTCGTTCTTATAGTAGGCGATATCTTATCATAGATAGCAAGACTTGAGTAAAAACGAGCATAATTCAGGCCGAATTGTTAACATAGTTAAATCTTAAAATATCTCAATAACAGGCTGTATGATAATGAAAAATCAAATGCTAGGAGGTCTCTCTACCGCTCAATTTTTGCGAGATTATTGGCAAAAAAAGCCCCTTCTAATACGCCATGCTTTGCCTACATTTAATGGATTCTTGAGTAAAGAAAAGCTCATTTCCCTGTCGTTTCAAGACGAAGTTCAAGCAAGACTAGTGAGCTTTCATCGTAAAAAATGGACGCTTTTGAATGGGCCATTTAAGAAACGTGATTTTGGAAATCATCTGGGAAACTGGGCATTACTGGTTCAAGGCGTTAATTATTTTCTACCAGAAGGAGAGGCGCTCCTTAAAAAGTTCAATTTTATTCCCCATGCGCGTCTGGATGATTTAATGGTTAGTTTTGCGCCGGAGGGTGGTGGAGTAGGGCCGCATTTTGATTCCTATGATGTTTTTTTATTACAAGGGATGGGGAAGCGGCTATGGAAAATTTCAGAACAAAAAGATAGGCGCTTATTGCCCAATGCACCACTCCGTATTCTGAAGAATTTCAACAGTGAGCAAGAATGGTTATTGGAACCTGGCGATATGCTTTATTTGCCGCCCAATTATGCGCATCATGGCATTGCAGTAGGTGATTGTATAACCTATTCAATTGGATTTCGTGCGCCTATGTATCAAGAATTAGTACAGGAATTTTTAATTTATCTGCAGGACCATTGTAAAATTGAAGGTATTTATCAAGACCCAGAATTGAAATTAGCAAAGCATCCTGCAAAAATTTCAGATGAAATGATAGAAAAAATTTCGTCTATTATTAAAAAAATTAATTTCACTAAAAAAGACATCGAATCTTTTTTAGGAATATATTTAACTGAACCAAAATCTCATATTTTTTTCAATCGCCCTGAAATATTTTTAACAAAAAATAATTTTTTAAAATTAATCAAACAAAATGGAATTTGTCTTGATCTGAAATCGCAGATGCTATTTACGAATAAAATATTTTTTATGAATGGGGAATCTTATCTCAATCATGACTATAGAAAATTTTTTTTTAAGAAACTCGCAGATGATCGAGAAATTGAAATTTCTAATGAAATTGACAATAAGACGGTAAATTTATTATATGAATGGTATGAGCATGGTTATTTGAGGATAAGAAAAAAATCCACCTGATTGCTATTCCACATATGAGCGTAATAGGTTTTTAATTTTAATAGTAGTTGGAGCTTAACCGAATGTCATTGTCTTCACAGGGACCCCATTATAGAATATAAACAATTAAGAAATTGTATGGTGCCAATTCTTATAATTTATTTATATTATAGAGAATCCATAAAAATGGAATTTAAAAAAAAATGCATGTGTTTATTAACAATTATATTCTTACCTATGATTTGTTATGGAAAAACTGTTGCTCCCTACGGCACCTGGACATCACCCATTAGTGAAAATATGGTGGCTAAAGATGCAATTTCTTTTGAGAGCCTCAGAATCGATCCTGCACATCCTGATTCAGTTTATTGGTTAGCACTCTATCCAGCAGAAGAAGGACGTGCCACGATTACTCAATACGCTCATGGAAAATTGCAAATGTGTTTGCCAAAAGGTTTTAGCGCAAGAACCCAAGCACATTCATATGGTGGCGGTGAGTTTACTGTGTACAATAACGAAATATTTTTTTCTAATGAAAACGATAATCGATTATATACTTTAAAAGGATGTAACACTATTCCAGTGCCTTTGACCCCGGTGGGTGATTATCGTTATGCCGATTGTTCAGTGAATCCATCTCAAGAAACACTCTACTGTGTTCGAGAAGAATTTTTCAAAAACAAACAGTCAGAAGATTCAATTATTCGAGTGGATTTAAAAACCAAAAAAATAACGGTTGTACAAAAAGGCAATGATTTTTATTCATCACCCATAGTCAGTTCTGATGGTCACCACCTTTCATGGCTATCGTGGAATTTACCGAATATGATGTTTGATAATACGCAACTATGGTTAGCAGATATTGATACTGATGGATCAGTTAAAAATAAAACGCTTGTTTTAAATAAAAAAAATAGTTCTGTATTTCAACCACAGTGGTCACCTTCTAATAAATTATATTTTGTTTCTGATCCAACCGGATGGTGGAATCTTTATCGTTATCAAGATAATAAAATCAAGCCTGTCTATCTTACGAATGCAGAATTTGGCGTTGTGTCATGGGAATTTGGACCTTCGACTTATTCATTTATTAACGATAATTTTATCGCGGCTTCTTATTTAAAAAAAGGCATGGGTTACTTAGGATTGATAGATATCAATAAAAAGCATCTTGAAACACTTAATATTCCCTACACTGAATTTGCTAGTGTCAAAAGTAACGCTCAAAAAATTTACTTTTTTGCTGGAGGCCCTTATTCCAATCCTGCAGTTGTAGAGTTAGATGTGAAAACTAAAAAAATAAATGAAATACAAACTAGCTTAGCACTTAATATCAGCCGAGATTTCATTTCAGTGCCGGAGCATATTGAGTATAAAGCATTAGATGGAGAAATAAATTATGCTTATTATTACTCCCCTAAAAATCCAAATTATGAGGCACCTAAAGGCGAAAAACCTCCTTTGATTGTGCTAGTACATGGTGGACCAACCGGACGTGCTGCTGCTTCATTAGTTTTATCTAAACAATATTGGACAAGTCGTGGTTATGCAATTTTAGAATTAAATTATGAGGGAAGCACAGGATATGGACGAACCTATCGCGATTTACTAAAAGGTCGTTGGGGAATTGCAGACCGTGCTGCAGCTATTAGCGGTGCTTTATATTTAGTTCAAAAAGGTTTAGTTGATCCTAAGCGTTTAATTATAAAAGGTGAAAGTGCAGGCGGTTATACAGTTTTGCGTGTTCTCACGACTTCTTCTCTTTTTCAAATTGGAACAGATTACTTTGGTGTTTCTAATCTTGAAACAGAATATCAAACGACTCATAAATTAGAGTCTCGCTATTGGGTCGGACTCATTGGTCCTTACCCAGAAAAGAAAGCACTCTACCGTAAACGATCACCTTATTATGCAATTGATAAAATTTCAGGCGCATTGCTTATTTTACAAGGGTTGCAAGATGAACCCGTACCACCCGCACAATCGGAAACAATCTATCAAACTGCCAAAAAAGCAGGAAAAACGGTGGCTTATATTACGTTCCCAGACGAGGGCCATGGTTTTCGTAATGCGATATCACGTATTAAGTCATTGGAGGCAGAACAATATTTTTATAATACCATTTTTAGAATTCCAGCCAAAAA
>Ga0207133_1074_pt1 | contig 17761 bp, 10 predicted proteins | sample Alteio_BWMinHeat_11_FD_153537 | JGI IMG/M metagenome (GOLD analysis project Ga0207133, IMG submission 153537) | Enriched cells from forest soil in Barre Woods Harvard Forest LTER site, Petersham, Massachusetts, United States -... | ecosystem: Environmental > Terrestrial > Soil > Temperate forest >... | reverse complement strand
GTCACTCGTTGCCGCAATCGGGATATCCGCAAGAACCGGCGCAACCGACGGCGCCGAAATCTACGACCTGGTCATCGCTAACGGACGAGTGATGGATCCCGAATCAGGGCTGGATGCGGTTCGCAATGTGGGAATTCGCGGCGGGAGAATCGCGGTGATTTCGAGCGGTGCGCTCCAGGGGAAGCAGACCATTGATGCCAAAGGACTGGTGGTTGCGCCGGGGTTCATCGATCTGCACCAGCATGGGCAGGACGCGGAGAACTATGCCCTCAAAGCCGCGGACGGAGTTACGACCGCGCTGGAACTAGAACTCGGAGTGGCTGATATCGATCGATGGTACGGCGAGCGGGAAGGGAAGGCGCGCATCAACTTCGGCGCGAGCGCCGGGCACATCGCGGTAAGAATGGCGGTGATGCATGACCCCGGCGAGCTATTGCCGCGCGGGGACGCGGCTCACCGAATCGCCACGGCCGCCGAGCTGGAAGAGATCAGCGCGATGCTGGATAAGGGATTGAAGCGCGGCGCGCTTGCCGTCGGGCTTGGGCCCGCCTACACCGAAGCAGCAACCAATCAGGAAATCGTCGACGTGTTTCGCGTGGCAGCGAAGTACAACGCGTCATGCCACGTACACATTCGCGGTTCGAATCCCGGTGGGGAGGGGAATTTCAGCGGGTTTGAAGAAGTGATGGCGGCGGCGGCGATTACTGGAGCTCCTCTCCATATCGTGCACATCCAAAGCACCGGCGGACCGAACGTGATCCAAGAATTTCAAATGATCGCGGAGGCGCGGTCCCGCGGCATGGACGTAACCACGGAAAGCTATCCCTACAACAAGGGCATGACCAGCATCCAATCCGCGATGTTCGATCACCGCGAAGACGAGCCCGATAGTTACTTTGCTTCGCTCCTGTGGCCTGCGACGGGCGAGTATCTGACGAAGGAATCCTTTATGCGCTACCGCAAAGAAGGCGGAATGGTGATCGTTCCCGGGAATTCGCTGGAAAACGTCCATGCAGCTACGGTTAGCCCGCTGACAATGATCGCCAGCGATGGCTATGTGGCGAATGGACATGGGCATCCGCGAACGTCGGGCACCTACGCGCTGGTGCTGGGACGCTACGTACGGGAAGAGAAGGCGTTGGATTTGATGACCGCGCTGCGGAAGATGACGCTGATGCCGGCGCAGCGGCTGGAAAAGCGCGCGCCGATGTTCAAGAACAAAGGACGAATTCGCGTCGGCGCGGATGCGGACATTACCGTGTTCGACGCAAACCGCGTCATCGACAAAGCCACGTATGAAAAGCCGTTGCAGCACTCTGAGGGGATTCAGTTTGTGCTGGTGAATGGCGTTCCGGTCGTCAAGGACGGGAAGCTCGTTGATGGGGTTTTCCCCGGCCGGCCCGCGCGAGCGCCGTTTTCGCAGTAAGTACCCGCCGGAGTCACACTCCGCACTCCTATGACGCCGCGCAGGAATAAGCAAAGACCATGCTGCCTAGCGCCGGGAAGTGCTATATAGTACGGCGCACGATAGTCATTTGGAGAAAGGACACCCTTTGACACTCGCCGCCTCGGATTGGGCCGCCATCGCCGGTTATCTGCTGATTACCTTATTTCTGGGCTTGTACTTTCGCGGGCGCTCCGGCAAGAGCACCGAAGATTATTTCGTGTCGGGCCGCAATGTATCCTGGTGGCTCGCGGGAACTTCGATGGTCGCGACGACGTTCGCCGCGGATACGCCGCTGGCTGTGACCGGGCTGGTCTACGCGAACGGAGTCGCAGGGAATTGGCTGTGGTGGAGTTTTCTGCCGTCGGGAATGATGACGGTTTTTTTGTTTGCCCGGCTGTGGCGCCGTTCAGGGCTTATCACCGACGTGCAATTCGCGGAGATGCGCTACGCCGGCAAGCCGGCCGCGTTCCTGCGCGGTTTCCGCGCCGTCTACCTTGGACTGCTGATGAACTGTTTGATCCTCGGCTGGGTGACGAAGGCCATGGTGAACATCATCAGTACATCACTGGGAGTGAGCGACGCCAAGGCGCTGGGAATCTGCGTTTTCTTCCTGATGCCGTTCACGGGCATCTACGTTTCGCTGGGCGGATTGTGGGGCGTGCTTTGGACGGACCTCTTTCAATTCGTGCTCAAGATGACGATCGTGATTGGCGTGGCTTGGTACGGCGTGCACGCCGCTGGTGGCATGCAACAGATGCTCGCCACACTCGCGGCCAAGCGCGCTGCCGCGGGACCGGGCGCGAGCGACATCACCGCCCTGCTTCCCGATTTCTCCCGCGGCTTCGCGAGCGAAGCGCTCTGGACCTTGCCGGTCATTACTTTCGTTGTCCATCTGGCTGTGCAGTGGTGGGCCTTCTGGTATCCAGGCGCGGAACCGGGCGGCGGCGGATATATCGCGCAGCGGATTTTCAGTGCGAAGGACGAGCGGAACGGATTGCTATCAGTCCTGTGGTTCAACCTGGCGCACTACGCGCTGCGTCCCTGGCCGTGGATTTTGACCGCTCTCGCAGCCGTCGTTCTTTATCCCGGTCTTGCCCAACCCGAGCGCGGCTACATGCTGGTGGCGACGCGCCAGACTCCGCACGCGGTCCTGGGAATCCTGCTTGCCGGATTCATGGCTGCGTTCATGTCCACCGTAGCGACGCAATTGAACTGGGGCAGCTCTTATCTGGTGGAAGATTTCTACCGCCGTTTTTTGAAGCGAGAGGGAAGCGAAGCCCATTACGTGAACGTTTCACGCCTGGCCACGGCATTTCTCGTGTTGGCCGCTGCCGCCGTCGCTTGGCAACTCACATCCGTCTCGGCCGGTTGGAAGATTGTGCTCGAGTTGGGAGCAGGAACCGGCGGCGTCTACCTGCTGCGCTGGTACTGGTGGCGTGTGAACGCGTGGAGTGAAATCTCCGCCATGATCGCGGCGCTGGTGACGACGCTCGCCCTGCATTCCAGCGCCCTGTGGACGGCCATTGCCGGAAGGCCGCAACCATTCAGCGGTTCCGACCCCGTCATTTTCGCGAAGACGACACTCTGCACGACGGGAATCACCACGTTGGTGTGGATCGCCGTCACCCTTTCCACTGCGGCGGAGCCCAACGACAAGCTCATCCAGTTTTATGCCAAGGTGCGTCCGCAAATCACTGGCTGGCGGCCGGTCGCCAAGTTAGCTGGCAATGTGCCGGTCACGCGCGATCTGGGAAGGAACCTGATGAACTGGCTGCTAGGCTGCGTCCTGATTTATTCGGCTCTCTTCTCGATCGGTGAGCTGTGCTTCGGCCGGTACCAGGCTGGTTTCCTGCTGGCTGTCTTGGCGATTGCCTGCGGGATTGCGATCTCGCGGCTGATGCCCAAGCCGGCCGAGTGGCAAGCCAACTGAAATGGCGGACGCCGCGCAGCCAGCTCGTTCCGGCACGCATCACGCCGTGCTTGCCGGTTTCCTCGGATGGACCCTTGACGCGTTCGATTTCTTCATCGTGGTTTTTCTCTTCGATACGCTAGCTCATCAATTTGGCGTAACCAAGAAAGAAATCGTTCTGACCACTACGGCGACGCTGGCCATGCGTCCCGTGGGCGCGCTGCTGTTCGGTTTGCTCGCGGATCGGTACGGGCGCCGCATCCCGCTGATGGCCAACGTCATCTATTTTTCGGCCATCGAGCTTTTGTGCGGGTTTTCGCCCAACTTCACAGTGTTTATCATCCTGCGCGCGCTGTTCGGAATCGGTATGGGCGGCGAATGGGGTGTGGGCGCGTCGCTCGCGATGGAAGCGGCGCCAGTGCGCTGGCGCGGCATTCTCAGCGGAATCTTGCAGAGCGGTTATTCCATCGGGTATCTGCTGGCGGCCGTTGCAGCAAGATTTCTCCTGCCCGTGTGGGGATGGCGCCCGATGTTTTGGATTGGCGCGTTGCCCGCGTTGCTCGCGCTGTATATCCGCACGAAAGTACCGGAATCGGAAGCCTGGAAACAGCATCGCGTCGCGAGCACGGGACAGGTCCTGCGCATCGTTGCAGGAGAGTGGAAGCGCTTCGCGTACCTTGTCGTGCTCATGACCTTCATGATGTTTCTCTCGCACGGAACACAAGATCTTTATCCGGACTTCCTGAAAGAAGTACACAAGATTTCTGCGGCGATGGCAGCCAATATCGCGATGATTTATAACGTCGGGGCAGTGGCAGGCGCGATCATCTTTGGACATATCTCGCAGACAGCGGGACGCCGCAAAGGCATGATCGCTGCCTTGGCATTGTCGCTTTTGATGATTCCGGCGTGGGCGTTTGGTGGAGGCCTCCTGGTCATTATTGCCGCATCATTCTTGATGCAGGCGGGCGTGCAAGGAGCCTGGGGCGTTATTCCCGTGCACTTGAATGAGCTTTCCGCGGACGCGGCGCGCGGCGTGATGCCCGGTCTGGCGTATCAGCTGGGAATTCTGCTAGCCGCGCCTACAAACTACGCTCAGTATGCGCTGCGGACGCGTTTCGGCTACCAATGGGCCCTCGCAGGCTTTGAAGTAGTGACGATTCTCACGCTCGCGGCCCTGCTTTGGCGCGGCTCCGAAGCGCATAGCCGGAGTTTCATGCGCGGGCCGCAAACGGCTGCAGACAAATCCTCAGTGTGATTTTGTTTGCTTGATTGCTGGATGTTGCCAAACATCACGCGGATGCAATTCGCGTACAAAATAATCATCTTCTGGGCGGCTGGATGCCAGCCGCAAGCCTGTGGTAGTATTCATTTATTGTGCGCCTGTAGCTCAGTTGGATAGAGCGTCTGGCTACGAACCAGAAGGTCGGGAGTTCGAGTCCCCCCAGGCGCACCATTTCCTTCCAGATGTTTTACGTATACATTCTTCGATCTAAGTCTACGGAGCGCCTTTACACGGGCCACACTGCGAATCTGACGCGACGGCTTGGTCAGCACAATCATGGGATCACCTCATCGACAAAGAATCGAGGGCCGTGGGAACTCGTCTACCAAGAAGAGTTCGCGACCCGGGCGGAGGCCATGCGACGTGAGCCCCCCGGGCGCGCCATTTTCCCGCCAATTTCCATCACTTGTGAAGTTGAGAAGCCTGAACAACTGTTGCCGCGACGTGCCAAATCACCGGAACGCAGGGCCCGCTAAAAGTTGAGTCGCAGCGACATCTGAATCTGTCGTGGACTCCCAATCGTCTTGTTCACGATCCCCAAGCCACTCAACGTCGGACAAGAATAAAGGCCGGGGGAGGTGCAACTCCCCGTCCCCGTCCCGTAAACCGGGAAATCGTTGAAAAACAGGTTTTGCGAGACGTTATCGACGGGAATATCAAAGCTCGGCGTATTGGTCAGGTTGAAGACCTCGAAGCTGAACTTGAGAGAAGTCCTCTCGGTTAGCTGCGTAAGCTTAATTATCGAGACGTCCGTCCGCTTTTGCCAGGCCTGGCGGAAGATGTTGCGCTGACCTGAAGTGAAGTTGGTTTCATAGATATCGCCAGTAGGAATCGCGCCGCCTAGATCACCCGGACTGAGGAGCGGCAACGTGAAACAACCAGCTTTCAGCGCAGGCGCACCCGGCGTAGCCCCGCTGGCCCCTGTCAGGGCACTCGCGGCTGTGCACGTACCGAGCGGCACGACCGGATTAGTTATGCCGTCAGAAGTGCCATAGAAGATGCTGCCAACCGCACCCGAGTAGTCGACGACGCTGTAGGGCTGCCCACTCTGGATGATGGCAAGACCCGCAATGGCCCAGCCATCCGCGAATCTGCCCTTCAGCGATGTTAATTCAAAAAACTTTGGAAGCTGGTAGAGATACGTGAAGTTCATAACGTGTTTGCGGTCGAAGTCCGATAATCCATAGCCACTCCGAAGATTGAGGGGATTGCTTCCGTTATAGAACAAGCCCATGCCGCTCTGCTCATCGGTGGCGTGCGAGAAGGTATAGGAGAAGCCGACTTGCAGACCGTGGCTCAGGCGTTTTTCCACGTGGGCTTGCAGCGCATTGTAGGCCGAGATGCCCGCTGCCGTGTAGGACTCGGATTCCGACGAGTACCCAATATACGGTACGCGGAGGTCCACATTGCCGCCTTCGTACGTGGCGATCATGGAACTCCCGTCCGGAAGGCCCATGAATCCGCAGCCGCTCGTAGATCCTGCAGCACCGCTCGTATTGCATGTTGAAGTGTAGGCGGTACAGGCAGCGACGGCAGCTGCGTTGCCCGAAGGATTACAGCCCCCAGGCGCGAGGATGTTGTAGCCGTAAGTATAGTTCTGAACGAACGGGCCACCAGCGTGGAGGGGCTTGCTGGGCGTGGCGATCTGGGCCTGGTTGAACGGAATGGGAATCACTTCATGACGGCCAAGATTCCCAACGTAGCCCACTTCGATTAACAGGTCATTTCGCGGCTGCCACTGGATATCAAGGATTTGATTGAAAGTGTAGGGAAGTTTATTTTTCCGGTTGTAATCCGCGAAAGCGAACAGCTGAGAGCCGTTGGCGATAGCCGACGCGTTAGGTAAGCTGATCTTGGAGGGATCGCCAGTGGGAGGTGCCTGAAGATTTAGGCCCCAGGGGTTGTTAAAGGAGCCGCCGTTGGGTTGCGCGGGAGTCGTTTGGGCAGGATCGCATGTTGGAATGAACCCCTCGTAGCTTGGGAGCAGCGCGCTGCACACCTGGGAATTCACAAATGGCGGAGACTGGTTGACCCCGAACGGTCCGCCGGGAATCACGCCAGCGGCGACGCCTGGGGAGAGATAGGTAAAGAGCTCGCCACGGTCGTAGTACATGCCCCAGCCCGCCCGCACCACTATCTTGTTATGGAACATATTGGGGCTCCAGGCCAGGCCAACGCGCGGAGCAAGACCCCACTGCCGGCCAGTTAATGTCGAGTCGCTAACGCCTTTGGAGGGGAAAAGTTTATTGTTGCCGGCAATGATCAAGCCGTTGGAAACGATGGTGTCGGAGGCCGCGCTGTAGTTGTAGAGCGAGGGCTCGAAGTTGTAGAAGCGGCCGTATTTCTCCGTCAGGCCGCCGTGGTCATCAAAGCGAAGTCCCGCAGTGATGCTCAGGTTCGAGCGAAACTGAAACTTATCTTGAAGATAGGCCCCAGTATCCTTGGAACGGTAGTAGCGATTGGCGTCACCCTGGAGAAACGCCGTAGTGACAAATCCGTTGGAGCTATAAGAGGTTTCTAATCCCTGCAAGAACTGGGAAAAGTCGGCGAAAGCTATAGTGCCATCGTTGGTGCGCCTGTCTCGAGTATTTAGCTGCGTGTAAGCAAAGCTGCCGCCAAATGTCATGGTGTGTTTCCCATGAATCCAGATAGCATTCGCCGAGGGAATGAAGCGGTTTTGGAACACGCCAGTAAAAGCTCCTTGGGAATTGGCGCCGCTCCCGATATTCACACCCGCGTTGGGGACAAAATTCGAATTGTAAGGGGCGGCGTTTCCATAGTCATCGACAATCGATATTCCCGGGAAGAACTTGGAGCCGAAAGTATTGAAGGCATAGTCCGCCGCGGGCAAACCAGGGACAAGAGTCTGAACGTAGGAACTCAGCTGCTGCGGAGTGAAGGGCTGGTCGATGGTGCTATAGACCTTTTCACGAATGAAGCCGAAAGCTTCCGCGACGCTCAAATGCGGTGTAAGCGTCTGCGTATTGGTGATGGAGGCCACCTGGCTACCCGCATCCAGATGCTGAGTGAATCCGGGAGCCCCGGAATAAGCGTAAGGAGCGATGCTGGGGTCGTGCTGGTAATAGTATTTCAGGGCCAAAGTATCTTTGGAACTCGCGTTCCAGTCTAGATTAGCGACCCCTTGATTCGCCAGAAAATAGGAGGTTCCCACCGTGAAAGCGTTTTCCGGAAAGTTGATGCTGATCGGGTTAGTCAAGGATCCGGGGGCGGCCGAAGGGATCAAGTATTGCCCGTTCGGAAGTTTGTAGTTGAGCAGTCCGTACGCGATGGGATTGATGTCGCCGGGGGCCGTGCCAACAGCCGCGTTGGTTGTTGCCGCAGAAGGGAAGTTTCCGTTGACCAGAGCGGCCAAGGCCGTCGGGTTGTTCCGGATGCTATCCGTTAGTCCGGGAGGGACTGCCACGCGCGAACTTCCGATCTCTTGATCGGAATCATGGGTGTGCTGAAAGCTGACGAAGCCAAAAAGCTTGTCTTTAATGATGGGTGCGCCGAACGTGCCGCCCGCCGTGTACCGATGCAGTTCCGGAACTTTGTCGCTTGCCGGGATGTTGGGGTCAGCGTTGTAGAAAAAGGGCGCCGCGTTGAGCGCGTCGGTTCCGCGGTGGACATAGGCGCTGCCGTGCAAATCGTTCGTTCCCGAAGCGGTGCTGATGTCAATGTGTGCTCCGCTCGTCGACCCTTGTTGCGCGTCGTACATGGAAGTGTTTACACGAAATTCCTGGATGGTTTCCGGAGCTGGAGTGGGCAGCGCCTGCCCGATTGCCAGATAGGGCGATGCCGTGCTCTGGATTGGTTCCGCAGTCGTACTGGAAAGGCTCGCCGCTCCCCCGATGCCGGTGTTATTCACTATGCGCGCGGAAGCCACCGAGCTGGTACTCTTCCCGTTGAAAAGATTGCTCGCGTCGACCCCGTTCATCATGAAGGTGTTGCTGGTGTCGCGCTGCCCGTTGGCCCAAATTGGCTGGTTACCCAATCCATTGTTTACGCCCTCTCCGCCGGAGAGTTCCGCGTTCACGCCAGGAGAGAGAATGGCAATCCCGGTAAAGCTGCCCGTAGGCAAGGGAACCGACTCGATCTGGTCTTTCTCCAAAATGTAGCCGTTGGTAGTGTCCACCGCGTTCATCAGCGGGCTGGCTTCCACCGTCACTGTTGTTCCCACCTGGCCGACCTTCAGCGTCGCGTTGACCGTCGCCGTGCGATCAGCCTGGACCGCGATCGAGGGAATTTTCTGCGTCTCAAACCCGTCATGCGTGAAAGTCAGCGTGTAGCTCCCGATCGGCAAGTTCACGAAATCGTAGATGCCGCTAGCGTTGGTGGTCTGCGTTCGGCTCAGCTTGGTCTGGTCGCTCACTATGCTTACGGTCGTGTTTGGCAGGATGCCGCCGGAAGCATCGCTAACCGTGCCGGTGATTCCGCCAAGGGTTTGCTGCGCTTGCGCGCCAGAGGAGAGGACGAACTCGACGGAACTAAAGAGGAAGAAAGCGAAGAAAAAGACGGAAAATGTGGTTCTCTTGCTCTTAGTCATTCGAAACGGCCTCCTAAGCTTGCTGAGATACACCCGGCCGATAAAATCCTCCCAGGACTTTCTCGGAACTGCGATTTGTTAAAGCGAAGCTCCCGGCTTCGCCATACCCTTGGACAGAACGCAAATTGTTGGGGATAAGCTATTCCAATTCTGCTGGGAGTAGCGATGAAAGTTTTGATTTCTGCTGATTTGTTTTCCACTCCCTGTGGAAAACGTCCGCGGCCAGATTCCGGCGTTCCGGTTGTCTACGGTGGCGGGAATCGCACTGCCTATCGCCCCTTCGCGAGCGAAACTGCAGTCTTAACTGTTGGCTGCCACAGCTTCTTTGCCGCGCCTTTTTAGTGCAAACCAGAGCAAGCCCGCGCTCAAGTAAGCCAGGTAAATGTAAGGCAGCTTGCCGTACGGCCCTTCAGGAACCGGATACAGATTGCCGATCAGTGCCAGCAGCATCGCCGTGAACGCCAGCCACGGGATGACCTGCACTCCGGGGCGATACGCGCCATGTCTCCGCAAGTACCGCGGAAGCGCAATACAAACAAGCGCATACGCCACAATGAATCCGTACGTGGCCAGCGAACCCATCCAGCCATATACATCTAGCCCGCTTGCCCCGCGCGCAGCCAGAACCGCCACGGGAGCAACCGCCGCGATTCCCGTCACGACGATAGCGCGCCCCGGCGTCTCATGTCGTGCATGCGTCGTTCGCAGCGAGCCATGCGTAATCCCGTTGTGAGACATCAGCAGAAGCACGCGCGCCGCCGCCGTAATGCACGCCAGCGTCCCCGCAAACATGCTCACCAGCACGCCGATATCGATAAGCAATCCCAGAGCCGGCACGCCGCCCACTCCCGCCAGCACGCGCATCGGCGCTTGGCTCGCGCCTAAGTCTTGCCCCACCGTGCGCAAGCCCAGCACTTCGGTGTAAGCGCAAACGATAAAAATCACTCCGGCCAGCAGCGCGCTCTGGATCACCGCTCGCGGAATGGTTCTCAGCGGGTTGCGCGCTTCCGCGCCAAGTGTGGTCGCGCTTTCGAATCCCACGAAGCTGAAGAGCGCGAGTACCAATCCCAGACGAAACCTCTCACCTATCACGCCTCGCAGTCGAAGCTGCGCCCAATCCAAGTGCAGACCGTGCCGCACTAGAACCAGCACCACTACAGTCATGATCAACGCAACGGACACCGCCTCAATCCACAGCATCAACCGCGCCGAGATTTTAACGTCGCGCCACGCGATTCCGATCGATATCGCGGTGACCAGCACCGCCAGAAAAACGGCGGAAGTCGCGTGCCCGGTGGCGTCGTGAAGCAGCAGGTTGCCGTAGTGATAGAAGCCGCCGATAACGCTCGCTCCCGTGGCGATGTACGCAAGCAGCAGGCTCCAAGCCGCCGTGGCCGCCAGCCACGGCGTAAGGATCATCGAGGCGTACGTATAAAGCGAGCCCGGCGAAGACGAATACCGCGCGAAGCGGCTGATGCACAACGCCACCAGAAAAATTGCCGCCGTCGCCAACACGTAGGCGAGCCAAGTCCCGTTGCCCGCGAGAGCGCAAACCAGCGGAATCGTTGCTGCCGGTGTCGTTGTGGGCGCGATAGTGGAAACCGATTGCGCCAGCGTTTCCATCGGCGAAAGCACTTCCCGCCGCAATCCATAGCCGGCAGACGGCGAACTTGCTTGCGCAGTCGTTTTCATTAAAGGCCGTTCCTCTTTCCGCTCGATTCGAACGAGAATAAAGGCGGCTACGATACAGGTCTAGCAGGTTCGGTGCAAGGCGAAACCGGGGGCAATGCGGGCTTCAGTATTTCTTGTGCTGCCTAAAAACCCGGCGAGCAGCAGCTGCGGTGCAAACAACAGTCGTCACAACCCAGCTTCAAATATGCGGAAGCGCTTCTCGAGTTCCCATTGTTGTGCCGCTTTTTCGTTTGATCCCAGAAAATCAGCGCAACGCGAAGAAAGTTTGTCTCCTCCCAGCGAATCCTGCGAACAAGCGGAAGCCACGCGCGTAAAAGTATCCGGCGCGCTCCACAAACTGGCCCCCGGCAAAAAGCTGTGCTCCATGCTGGTGCGCACCATCTTCTTAAGGTCCGCGTAGTGCAAATCGTAGCTCTGCACCGCCCGCACGTATTCATGCGTCAAGTCGATCCGCGAAACGCCTTCATCATCCGAGGAAAGCGCCACCGGCACGCCAAACATTCGATAGAGCAAAAAAGGATGATCTTTGCCGCTCACGCCGAGGATCACGTCATTGCTCGTCAGGCTGATTTCCACCATCACGTGGTTCGCCGCCATCTCTTTCAACAGCGCATGAGGATTGTTCTCGTACATGATGTCGACACCATGCCCGATACGTTCCGCCCGCGCCTGCTCGACCGCCAGCCGAATGTGGCAGCACAAGCCTTCATAGGGAACAAAGCCCGGCGCAATCTCCCCCGCGTGCAAACTCAAGTGAACCTTCGGATAGAACGCGTGAAGGAACGCGACCATGCGTATGTGCAGCGCATAATCCGTCATCGCCGTGTAGCCGTCTTCGGGCATCACCAGATTGATGCCCACGAATCGCGGATCAGCCGCAGCCGTTTCGAAACACAGCAGCGTTTGCGCAAACACCTGTTCCTTGGGAAAGCCGCGCAAAACCTGGCAAAGATAGCGAACCTGAACGCGGCAAGCCGCCGCCGCATCCGCCTGCCCACAGCGTTCGCGCTTCATGCGCAGCGTCTCTGCCTGGTCCACACTCGTCTTGGCAAGCGTCACGTCGTCACGCAATCCGCGGGCAAGCAATGCATCACGCAGCGAACCGAAATCCTCGCGCCACCCAATTTCCCTCGCGATGGCCGCCGTGTGGCTGAAGTCCGGCGTATGCATCAATTCGAGGTATTGCTCATTTTGCGCCGCCGCTCGTGTTGCCACCTCGTCAACCCACTCACCCAGATGCCGGTGATCCGTCCCCCCGAATTTCGCGAACGCATCGAAAAAATGATCGTGCCCCGTCACTCCCGGCGAGGGCACGAAACCGCGCATCGAAAAAGCATCCACCAGCGCGTCAAACAGGTGCTGGTCTTTGTAAGCATTTGCCGCCGGGACTTTTCCTTCTCCGCATACAGGTTGCTCCGCCCCGCCGTCTGAAGAAGTTTGCGGCTTCGCAAAAGCCAGCCTCGCAACATCGACGCACAAATGATCTTCCGCCGCCGCACGAATCCACGATTCCGCGTAAACCGCCCCGCTCAAATGGTTGTGCAGATCCCCGCCCTTGGGCATGCCAAGAAGAAAGTGACGAAGCTGCAGGGGATTCTGCCGCGCCGCTTGAAGATTGAGCTCCGCCCGCTGCTCGGGACTTTTTTGCGCGGCCGCAGCTTGCGGGGTCCTGGTCTGCGCCAAAGCTGCCGGTGCCAAGCTCAACAAGAGAGCCAGGACTCTAGACGATTTTGAGAGGGCCAGGCTCCGAAAAAAATCGCCTTTCGAGTTTCTCATGCAATTTTCTCCAGTAACTCGCGGCACGAGCGAATCGCAGCGCAACAATCGAATATTTCCGGCCGCAAGCGCGGGATGTAAATTCTCACTCGCGAGCCACAGCATAACATCTCCGCCGTTGACGTCCCGCCGCTCCCGGCCTATAGTGGCGCACCTTTGTTGGAAGGAAACGGTTTGCTCGAGCGCCTCTTTCATCTTCAACAAAATCAAACCACCATCCGCCGCGAACTCCTCGCCGGCCTCACCACCTTCATGACCATGGCCTACGTCGTCGTAGTCAACCCGCGCATCCTCTCCGAAGCCGGCATGCCCGTCGACGGCGTTCTCTTCGCCACTTGCATCTCCGCCGCCATAGCCACGCTCATCATGGGACTCTGGGCCAACTATCCCATCGCCCTCGCTCCCGGCATGTCCCTCAACGCCTACTTCACCTATTCCATCGTCCTCGGCCGCGGCGTTCCTTGGCAAACCGCTCTCGGCGTCGTCTTTCTCTCCGGCCTCCTCTTTCTTCTCCTCACCCTCACCAACGTCCGCGAACAAATCGTCAACGGCATTCCCAATTGCCTCAAGTACGGCACCGCCGCCGGCATCGGCCTCTTCATCGCCTTCATCGGCCTGCGTAACGCCAACATCATCGTTGCCAATCCCGCCACCTTCGTGGGCCTAGGCAAAATTTCCGACCCACGAGTTCTTCTTGCAGCCGGCGGCCTCATTCTTATCGCCATTCTGATGGCCCGCCGCATCAACAGCGCCATTCTCGTGGGCATCGTCGCCATCACTCTCGCTGGTATTCCTTTGGGCCTCAGCCACTGGCCCGCCCATTTTTTCTCCTTGCCGCATCCCTCCGGCACGTTTCTCAAGCTGGACCTGCGCGCCGCCACAAAGCTCGGCCTCGCTGAACTCATCTTCGTCTTTTTCTTCGTCGATCTCTTCGACAACGTAGGCACTCTCGTCGGCGTCTGCGAAGAAGGCGGTTTTCTCCGCGACGGCAAACTCCCCCGCGCCAGCCGCGCGCTCCTCGCCGACGCCTTCGGCACCATGTTCGGCGCCCTCACTGGCACGTCCACAGTTACCAGCTACATCGAAAGCGCCGCCGGAGTCGCTGCTGGCGCCCGCACTGGCCTCGGCAACGTAGTCATCGCCGCGCTCTTCCTCGTCGCCATGTTCTGCGCCCCGCTCGTCGCGGCCATTCCCGCCTACGCCACTGCTCCCGCTCTCATCCTGGTCGGCGCGCTCATGTGCGGTGCCGTCGCCCGCGTCAAGTGGGATGATTTCAGCGAAGCCTTCCCCGCTTTCCTCACGCTGGTGGCCACTCCGCTCTCCTTCAGCATCGCCACTGGCCTCAGCCTCGGCCTCCTCTCCTTCACCTTCGTCAAGCTCGGCGCCGGCCGCCGCCGCGAAATCAGCCCCCTGATCTGGGTCCTCAGCGTCCTCTTCCTCCTCCGCTACGCCTTCCTCGGTTCCGAATAAGTGTTGGAAGGAGGAGCAGGTGGACACAATCATTACCTGGAACAACTGCGGGCTGCGATGCGTATAGACCCATAGCGTGCACCTCACAAAGGAGTCTTCTATCAATATGAATAGAAAGCGTCTGCTTTACCTGTCTCCGCTTGTCGTCCTGGTTCTTCTCTGCGCGCACGTCCACGCGCAATCTACGGCACAGTCCGACACGCTCTTCAAGACGATACAGTCCTTGGATACACAACTCTTTGATGCCTACAATCACTGCGATCTGACGACGCTAGGTGCGATGATGTCGGATGACCTCGAGTTTTATCACGACCAGACAGGGCTGTCAGTCGGTAAGGCTCCGTTTATTGCGGCCATCAAGCAGAACATCTGCGGCAAGGTGGAGCGGACGATCGTGCCGGGCTCCATGGAGGTGTATCCGCTGAAAGGATATGGAGCGGTGCAGATTGGCGTGCATCACTTTCACCAACAAGGACACCCGGAAGACCGCGGGGGCGACGCCAAGTTTGTGACGCTGTGGCAGAACAAGGATGGCGCGTGGAAAGTGACGCGCGTGATCAGCTACAACCATGAGTCGGTAACGAAGTAGGCGCTACTCGAGATCGACAGGATCAGCGCCGCGGAGGCGAATCGGACACACGCCCGTGTTCACTTCGTCGCTCCTCCCGGACCGGTCGTCACATCTGCCTTCAACCCGAGCGCTTTCAAATATCCCTCATTCACGCGGCACTTCTGCAGTCGCACGCTCTCCAGCAACTCCGCAAAAACTTGGTTGATCGTCTCCTGTTCCGGCCGCGCCTTCAGCCGTTCCTCCGCGTGCCCAGTGTCGCGTGGCAGCTTCGCGAACTCCACGATCTTTTCCCAATCGGCAGGCGGAATAATGCTCACGACTGACGACGGCTTTCCCATCTTCTTGTACGGCCAGAAAGCCCATCCGATGTTATTTTTCTCCAGCGTTTTCACGAATTGCGCGATCCACTCATCGCTATTCTCACCGGACTCACCCAGCCAGATCGGCACGTCATACCGCTCGCGAAAATCAATATATTCCCGGATCACGCTTTCGTCCGGTGCCGTCCAATATTTGTGAAACGTGTAGACGGTGTTCCCATCGAAAGGTTTGCCGAAAATAGAAAAGTTGCTGTCCCACTGCGCCCCGCCAAGAAACAGAGTATGGTGGCCATCGACCTTTCGAATCTCGGACGTCACCTTCTTGTAGACCGGCTCCAGCAAGGGGTTCAGCGGCGCCAGCTTGGGAAAATGCGGGATCGGCTCATTCAGCAGGTCATAACCAAGCACCGCCGGCTCATCGCGATAGTGCGCCGCCAGCCGCCGCCAAATGGCCACCAGGTGCTCTTGTTCTTGTGGACTCCTGTACAGCCACGGATATCCAATGCTGTCGTCAATGTTCGTGCCCGTCTGCCCGCCCGGCGCCGCATGCAAATCAAGCATCACATAAAGATTTTCCGCCTTGCACCACCCGATCAACCTGTCTAGCAATTGAAAGCCTTCCGCGTCGTCGCTCTCAAACAAGCTGTAATGCAAAGGTACGCGAATCGCGTTGAACCCCGCCTTATGCAACAGCACGATGTCCTCCCGCGTGACATAGTTCTCCCGCCACTTCTGCCAGAACGCCGCCGACCCCTCAGGCCCAAGCAGCTCCAGCACCAAAGCGCGAATTTCGCTAGGGGATTGCGGCCCGCCCTCGAACAGCCACATATATCCCTCCGGCACCATCCAATTCCCCAAATTCGTAGCCCGAACTAGCACGGGTTTACCAGCAGCATCCACGATCTGCTTGTGCTCCGTATGCACAAACTGCGCCCGCCCTTGCGCAGCCCATGCCAGCAGAACCACCGCCAACCCCAGCAGCCTGAACTTGATCATGATTCTCTCCGGCAGAAAGCCTACACCAAATTCGTCGCCGCCAGTTTGGACGCTCGTCAGATATGCCGCTTTACTCGTGAACCTTCTAAACTTTCATTTCTTCTGTGATTTGCTCGCCGCCAGCTTCTTGGCTTCCGCGAGCGCGTCGGCAGCCTTCACCATTACATCTGGCTCCACGCCCGTCTCGGCCCAATCGGCCTCTGCAAAAGGATTGATCGCTCTCGTCTCAGGGACGCCCATTCCGAAGTGATCATCAATGCGATGCCAAACCCCCGAATGTGCGCCGCCGCCTGTCGTCTCGCCTACCAGCGTCGCGCGCCTCAGCATTTTCAGGTCGTAACAGAACTGCTCTGCGCCAGAAAAAGTCCTGCCTGATGTCAGCAGATAGACCGGCTTGTCCGCTAGCTTGTTTCCGGGAACAGGCGAATGCGTCCACGACCGCCCCGTCGTATTTTCTCTAGGGTTGTACCAATACTCTGGATGGTCGAAGAGGTAGGCGGCCATCAGCGCGACCATCGCCGGCTCACCCCCGCGGTTATCCCGCAAATCATAGAAGAAATGAAAGTTTAGAAGGTTCACGAGTAAAGCGGCATATCTGACGAGCGTTCTCGAAGGTACAATTTTGCTGCTTCATGATTTCCCGATAACGAATGAGTTCCTCAGCCGTTTGTCCCATAGGGTTCCGCGGCAGTGGATCCTGGCTGAACACCAGCGTTAAGTGCCGGTCGGGACTCACCGCCCTCATCTGCCTGGTCAGCAGCGCGGCAAAGTCCGCACCGTCCGTTGCTGCATCGTCATCGCCGTTCTTTTCGTGCGCCAGCAAGGCGTCCGCCATCTTTTGCGCCTTGTCCCGGTCGATATAATTTTTCTTCAGAATTGCGGCCGACGCATCCACTACGCGCTGCCGCTCTTCTGCATCCAACTTGAAGGCCGCGTCCGGACGGTTCATCGCGTTGGCAGTTTCCTGTGGCTTCGCTTGCGGAACCGGCTGATGAGAGGGCTTGGCGTAGCCATCTAAGTGGCCGGACACAATTACCCCCATTCGTGCTTGAGTTCCGCCGCGTCCAAGCAAAATGGAAAATGTGCTGAGAGCCGCTAACGTGAGCACGCCTCCCAGAAGTAGAGCCCCTGGACGAGGTGACTCATCTCCCAGAACGAAGAACGAAGGCGTGTCATTCAAATGTGGTTGTGCCGAAGTGCCGGCAAGCGTGGGTTCGAGATGCAAGTATTGGTGTGGCATGGAGATCGCCAAATCGCCTAGCAAATCCAGCCACAGCCGCAGCCTCGGGAAGAATCCCTTTTCATCGCGCAGACGGTCGCGAAGCAATTGAAGCGCTTCTTCCCCGTAGGCTTCGCGAAATCGAGAAGGATACAGCCGCAACAGCCAGGCATAGACCTTCTCAGACATATTCCCCCCTCAGAATCTTCTTGGTCCGCGCGGGGCGCAGCAAGTCCGCAAGCCTCTCGGCCTCCGAGCGCGCCAGTTTGTGTCCCGCCGAACTCAATCGGTAGTAGCGGCGCCTTTCCTGGCCGAGTTTTGCATCCTCGCGTGAGTCCACCTCTTCAATAAATTTCCCCTCGAGCAGCGTCTGGATCGAACTGTAGAGCGTCCCCGGACCCAATCGCATGCGGCCGCCCGTCTGCTCCGCGACTCGCCGCATGATGCCGTAGCCATGCATGTCTTCACCAGCCAGTGCCAGCAGGATTTGGAAAGCCGTCGAAGGCAAAGGGTCGAGTTTTCGTTTGGGC
>Ga0207133_1041_pt2 | contig 17928 bp, 20 predicted proteins | sample Alteio_BWMinHeat_11_FD_153537 | JGI IMG/M metagenome (GOLD analysis project Ga0207133, IMG submission 153537) | Enriched cells from forest soil in Barre Woods Harvard Forest LTER site, Petersham, Massachusetts, United States -... | ecosystem: Environmental > Terrestrial > Soil > Temperate forest >... | reverse complement strand
TATTAAGCATGTTTTGTAAGTGCAGGACGAATGCCAAACACGCGCTCTCCAAACCCTCATGTTTTCGTGGTTTGCGACGTACCGCTCGCTCACCGTTTGCTTCAACACGGGAAATTGTCCCTTTGTGGAACACGGCTGCGTGCGGGGGCGGAATATCTAAGTTTTCCGGATCAAGAGACTCGCAGGATTTGGCCTCGATTGCAGACAGGAAAGCGTCGCAGCCTTGCTCGCGGCGGAGGAGGCAGAACCGCTACGTTGGCAGCCTTCTGCTTAACTTACAGACGCGGGGAGCTGGCGCTCCCCGTCCGGGTTCCGCGGGGGAGTGCGCGTCACGCGCCCCCTCGATACAGTTCGGGTTAGGCGAGGATTCTTGGCTTCCCTCGTCCGCCTCGAAAAGTCCTGTGTGAGCGGGCGCTCTTCCAGCAAGCGGATAAATTCCTGGAGATAGGCGGGCGCGCAGTGGTCGCGCAACTGTGCGGCTGACCAGGGTCGGCGAAAGCCCTGCTCCGTGAGCGGCAGTCCAATCACGGTGCCTGAAGCTATTTGAGGCCCCGCGGCCCAGCCAGGCAGCGAGGCGACGCCGAGGCCTGCGATCACCATCTCGATGATGGCCTCCGTGAGCATCACTTCCTGAATTCTTCGCGGCGATATCCCCGCCGGCTCGAGAATCTCTTTGAGCACCGTGCATTCCTCTTTCGGCGGATAAATGATCAGATTTTCGTCCGATAGATCCTCGGGGACAAGGTATTTCTTTCCCGCCAGCCGATGCTCGGGAGCGACGATGATAAAGAGTTCATCCTCAAATAATGGGGTATAGAGAATCTTGCGATTCCGGATGGGATCGCAGACGATCGCCAAATCGAGTTCTCCCTCCAGCAGCGCCTGGAAAGGATTGTCCGTGGCTTCGACTACTAGCCGGAATTCCACTTCCGGAAATCTTTTCTGAAAAAGCTTCAATCGCGGTGGCAGCCAGTGATAGACCGTATAGCATTGCGTGGAGAGGCGGATCAGTCCAGCCGAGCGGGTTTCGCGCTCTTGGATGTCTTTTGTCGCCCGATCGAGTTCCGCCAGCACGCTATTGGCAGTTTGCAAGAGGCGTGCTCCCGCCGTTGTCAGCTCCATTTTGCGGTTTTTGCGGTCAAAGAGCCGGACGCCAAGTTGTTCCTCGGCATCCTTTAGCTGGTGGCTCAGCGCCGACTGCGTCAAGTGCAGGCGATTTCCCGCACCGGTTACGCTTCCTGTTTCTGCAATCGCCGCAACGAGCTTTAGATGACGGATCTCGAGGTACATGGCCGGCCCCTTTTCCCTGGCATGAATCCTGCTCATTTAGACGATGAAATCATTCAATCTGCTTTTTTCTTTTTTTGCGACCCGCGCTCCGTCTAATCAGCAGTACGCGCACCGCCTCCTCGAAACAAGAGACATATTGGTAGGCGGTCGGAAAATGAAAATGACCGCGCCGCGTTCCGGATTCGATGAGCGAATGCGGATAGCAACGGACTGTGATTTCTTCGTAGCCTGATTTGGCGGCCTTGACCCCGGAGACCTGGCGCATGGGTATTCACAACGTGATAGGGCAGAAAGCGCTCCACCGGCTGGAACCCATCGTCGCCAACAGGATCGGCGCGGAGTCTGCTGTCAGAACTTTCGCCCGGCGCGGTGGTATCCGCGTCCTGGTGCTGGCGCTGCTTTGCCTCACCCCATCTGTCAATAGCGCGCGCTCCGAGGTCGTCATTATTCCTTTCCGCAGCGCCGAATCCATGATCCTTGTGGACGCTCGCGTAAACGATAACCGGGTCTCGCTTTTGCTCGATACTGGGGCAAACAACACCATCGTCAGTCCAAGAGCCTACGGTGATTTGCAGTTTCGCCTGCGCACCATCCATAAGAACGAGCAGGGACCAGGTCTGAGGGGCGATGCCGTACGGCTGCGGGCTAACCTCGCTTTGGCAAATCGAACTTGGAACTCGCAGCCCGTCTACGTGATGAATGTCGACGAACTCACACGGAGATTTGGAGCTCCAGTGGATGGATTACTCGGGCAAGACCTCCTGCGTGAATTCCACTCCGTGCGGATCAACTACAAGGCGCACGTCATTGAGCTCGAACAATAGCGGCGCGGCGCGCTGGTTCGATCGATCCCATGCGCGGACAGCGCACTGAATAAGCCTCTCTGTGTGGCGAAGTGCAAACCATTTGGAAAATTTATCGCGGGAAGAGACAAGCACAAGCATCACTGATATCAAATCGCGATTATGCGGACGCCCGGCCTGACTTTTCCTGAGCACGGTGGTCATGGCCGTCGCGCTTGAGGTATCGGTACAGGCTGGTGCGCCCAATGCCCAGAACCTGCGCCGCGCGCAGCCGGTTGCCTTGGCACATGTGCAGCACACGTTGGATGTGGACTTTACGCACTTCGTCGAGCGAGAGCGGGCGCCACTCGTCGGATTCTCCTGAGCGCGGCCCGCGCCGCTGCATGTGTTCCGGCAAGTCAGCCAGGTCGATGAAGTCGCCAGTCGCCGTGATGCACGCGCTGGAGATGACGTTTTCCAGCTCCCGCACGTTTCCCGGCCAGGCGTGCTGCAGCAGCACGCTCTGCGCGCGCCGCGTCAGCCCGGAAAAGGTTTTTGCGTACGCGTCGTTGTATTTCTTTAGGAAAAATTGCACCAGCAGCGGGATGTCCTCCAGGCGTTCCGTCAGCGACGGGATGCGGATCTGAATGGAGCTCAACCGGTAGAACAGATCCTCGCGAAAATGTCCCGCGAGAACCTCGGCGCGCAAGTCGCGGTTGGTGGCCGCAATCAACCGCACGCTCACTTGCCGGACTTCGGGCGAGCCCACGCGCTGGATCTCCCGGTTCTGGATCACGCGCAGCAATTTCGCCTGCATCGCCAGCGAGGTTTCGCCCACTTCATCGAGGAACACGGTCCCGCCGTTTGCGTATTCGAACAAGCCCGGGCGGGTGTCCGTCGCTCCGGTGAACGCGCCGCGCATATGCCCGAACAATTGGCTCTCGAGCAGCGTATCCACCATCGCCGAGCAATTGCACACCGCCAGCCGCTGCTGGCTTACCGGGCTGATTAGGTGAATCGCGCGCGCCACCAGCTCTTTCCCCGTCCCCGTCGGCCCCGCGATCAGCACATTGGTATAATGCTTGGCCACTTTCCGTGCGAAATCGAAAACCTCCAGCATGGCCGGACTTTTTCCCACGATCCCGTGGAATTCGAGGTCGCGCAGAAGCTGCTCCTCGAGCGCGCGCACGCGCCGCCGTTGGTCGTACAGAGCCGCGACTTCGTCCAGGGTGCGCTTCAAGCGGGCCCGGTCGATGGGTTTCGGCAGAAAGTCCGTCGCTCCGCGCCGGATGGCCTCGAGCGCCGATTCCAGCGTGTATTCGCCCGTCATCACGATGACGTGCAAGCCAGGGTCGCTGCGCAGAGCGTGGTCGAGAAATTCGTAGCCGTCCATTTCCGGCATGTGCACATCCGCGAGGACCAGCCGGCATCTCCCCGACCTCACCAGCCGCAAGGCCTCTTGGGGATCCGCAGTGGCAACCGCCTCGTAGCCCATTTCGGCAATTTGTGCCGACATCATTTCCAGTTGTCCCGGGTCATCATCCAAAATGCAGGGTGTCAGCGAGGACTGCGGGGAGGCATTCTCGACGGTCTTACACGAAGCATGTGCTTGCGCCACCCCATCACTACGGCAAGCCTGGTTCCACCCGCTCCATTTTCTCAGCAATCTCCGGCTTCGATTTCTCTTTGGCCTCGGCGCGGCGTTCCGCCACTAACCACATTCCGTTCAGCGACTTGCCCCGCAATTCTTACCCGCAGGAATCTCCTTTCACAATCCGCCGGCAGCTGTTCTATACCGCTTCTACTTGTTTCTAATTTCAATTTGGGTCACGGAACCGTTTCGGCCCGGAAACCGCCCCACTCGCCCCGCGCAATTCGGTACCCTGTTTCGCGTCTCCCTGCGCCACGAGGTCACGAACTTTCGGGTGCGCTCCCCATCAGCGCCGGATCGATCTGGTCGACGCGCTTCTTTACGGCTAACAAGCGAAATTGCCAGTGACCATCCGCTGTCGAACCTGCATAGCGAGCTTCATAGGGGACAGGATAAGAACGCTCGGAAGAAGACGACTGGATTAGCCGCACAAATACGTGCGCTCCCTCCCGGAGCATGCGATGAAGAACGACCTGCTTGCCCGCGGCTTCGTCCCATTCCAGTTCGGATTTTTCCACAAAAAACACTTCCGACGCGTCCCAACCGGACACTTCCACAGGATAAAAATTCGTGACTGGGTGACGCGCGGACCCAAACATGAGCGGCCTCCCCCACGGGAGTTGCAGCATCATGGCCACACTGTGAATAGCCAGCTCCAGGAAAATAAGGGAGTTAGCCAGAGAATTCGCTTCCGGCACAGTGCGTCCCCGAGACATTCCCCGTCGAGCTGCGCCACTTTGAATCACTTCACGTAGAGCAATACCCCGTCTTCCCCATCAAGTCCCGGGCCAGGTTTTCAAAGAGGCAGCTTGGATTTAGAAGTGGTTTCGGAGCAGCAAGCTGACGGCGAAGCTCTCGATGGGGTTATAGATGTAGCGAAACGCCACTAGCGCCAGCAGGAGTCCCAGCATGGCATAGCTGTTGCCCCTCAGCCAGTCCAGGTACTTCTGCGCGCGCTCCTCGCTCATCAACAACATGATTCCGGTGCTGCCGTCCAGCGGCGGAACAGGCAGCAAGTTAAACGTCCCGAGCAGCAGGTTGAGAAGGAAAAACGCCAGCAAGACGGTCGTTGGAAGGTCGAGCCCCCCCGTCGCAGGATTGCGGTGCAACCAGCCCAGCGAGCCACCTACCCGAAATCCAATCGCCGCCAGCAGCATGAGCGAAAAATTCGCGGCCGGACCCGCCAGCGCCATCCACGCCGCGCGTTTCGGATGCTGCCTCTCCCACACCGGATTGTACGGCGCGCTCGCCCACCCGATCATGTTGCCGGACATGAAAAATGCCAGCAGGGGAATCACAACCATCCCGAACGGCTCCCGGCGGATGTGCGGGACGGGATTCAGCGAGAGCTGTCCGCCCATCGCCGCCGTGTCGTCACCGCCGAGCTTGGCCGTCAGGGCATGCGATGCCTCATGACAGGTGGTGGAAAAAAGAAAGGCCACGTACCAGATAAAGCCGTGGACAAGAAGGTCAGGCGTGAGCTCGGGCATGGAGGTGAGTCACAGCGTAGAGGTTCCCGGAAAGGTTTGCAAGGCGAGGCTTAATTCGTGACGCGCGCGTCGAACACGCCTGTCTCCACCTCGCCGTGGCGCTTGATCTGTACGAAGAGACGATAATCTCCGGCTTGCGGAAATCCGTAGGGGAAAGAGACCACCGGCGAAACAGAATGCACGGCGCTGTGATCCATCTTGGCCATCGGGGTCACAAGAATGTGGGGTCTCAACCTTGAGGGTGCGGCCGCGACGCTCGACGCCACACTCTAGCCACGGGCCATTTTCTGGGCCATGTAGAGCACGAGTTTGCGGTCATTCTCGGCTGACTTGCCCAACAAACGGCGAAGTTTGCTCAGATACCGCGCATCTTTTCCCGTGCTGCCCCAGCCGCCTTCATCTGAAGACTTCCGTTTGAGCATACTTGGCACCTGGGGCGGCTCTTTGCCCTCGTAGAAAAGTTGATAGAGTGGAACCTCGAAAGCACGCGCCAACTTTTCCAAGGTTTCAACGGCGGGAACGGTATGGCCGTTCTCGACGCGGGAGACATAGCACCGGAGCAGGCCAGTGCGTTTCTCAACGTCACCTTGGGAGAGTTTCTTTTCCTCACGCAATTCGCGAAGACGGTCGCCTATAATCATGTCGCCATTCCTCCATTGACATATATAAAATGCAAATCAGGTGTCCCGTGCCAGAGAAGTGTTTGCAGCCTCCCGCATTGAGCGGTTGATGCGAAGGAGGCCTATCGTGTCACCTCGCCGAAGCGGGTGATTTCAGCCGGATTTGCAATTCTTTTCTTTTCTCGTCCGACAAGTTCGCATACAAGTGCAGGATTTCCTCCATGACCTCGCGTTCCGTCTTTGCTGAGGAGCCTGGATTCGGTTTCTTAGCATGGGCCAGTCGCTTGTGTGAGTTTACGAAACGCTTGTTAAAGGATTTGCCGCAAATCCCGCACTGGACGATTTCCGACATATTGAACCACCCTTCCTGGTGTTCACCTAGCATTGTCATGTGGCTGACTCCATGATGTGGCGGCTCCCGCCTTGCCGCTAGGCATAGGATCGTTTGAACTGTTTCATCAAAGGCGCGGAGAACGGTGCAGACAGTTTGTGCGTGCCGACCGCCCAGTGCGCTGCATTCTGGATGATACAACTCGCAGAAGTAGATGCGAAAGTCTATCTACGAAGGACGGAACTGACAATGAAAAGAGCAGAGCGCGTGGGTGATGTGTCCTGGACCGTGCTCTTCCGAAACTCCGCCGCGATATTCTCCCCAGCTCTCGCAAAAATCTGAATTGAGCCTTGGTTTGCTACGCTCAAAACGTGAACGCCCTCTGCGGAAGCAGCCGTGAGGATCGCGAAATCGTTGGAAGAATTGTCGGTCAATGACAAAAGCTCTGGGAATTCGCCAAAAAAAATCACGCAGGAGAGCCAACACGCAAGGCAGCACAACAGCAGAAGAGTGAAATTGGAGTGACGCGCAAACATCACAATCTCGAAGTCCCCCTGAATTCGAGACTTATATAGGCATTTCCCGATGTGTGCAAGGCATTTTTCACGAGCTCAGGATAGATCTAGGCAGTCAATAACGATCAGAGTCATGTCATCTTCCTGCAAGCGGCCCGACGAGCGTGCGGACCAGCGAGCGATTTCACCGAGCATTTGGTCAGCAAGTTCCGCTGCAGTAAAAAGAGGGTGGGATTCAAGAAATTGCTTGCAGCGCGCAAGACCAAACTCTTCGTCCGTGGCGTTCTTGGACTCGGGCAAACCGTCGGTGTAAAGCACATACCGGTCGCCCGGTTTCAGCGGGATTTCAAGTGATGAGTAAACAGCTTCGGGGAACATCCCTAGGAACAGGCCGTTCTGCTCGATAGACCGCGTATGGCCGTTAGAACGGCCGCTGAACAGAAGCGGAGGATGGCCCGCGGCGGCGTAGCGGATGATTTTTGCATCGAGATCAGCGTACATGTAGGCTGCCGTAACAAAGTGCTCCTCGAATTTTCCACAGAGAGCTTCATTCAGGCCGACAAGAACGAGCTCGGGATACTGAGCGTGGGTCTTCTGGCCAGCAAAGGCGCCCTTCAACATAGAAGCGATGAGTGCGGCAGGAACGCCGTGGCCGGTGACGTCTGCGACGAGAATGCCGAGCTGGCTGCTATTGAGCGTGAGGAAATCATAGAAATCGCCGGCGACCGCGCTCATAGGGAGATAGCGAGCGGCGATCTCCAGGCCAGCGATGTTGGGCACTGCGCGAGGGAGAATCGAGGATTGGATCTGGCGCGCGATTTCGAGCTCTTTGTCGATCGCCAGCAAGCGATGCTCATTGGCGAAGGTGCGGTGGGCGGCCACATAGCCAAGGCAGCCGACGAAAAACAAGAAGCCCAGTGCTTCGGCGTCCGGTCCGTACAACAGGCCAAGGCTGCGGAGGTTACCGTGGAGCACAGCGGCACCAAAGACCAGAAGACCTGAAGTGAGGACGCGGAGTTCCCGGGTCCACGGCTGTCCCAATCCGCGAAACCGGAGAATAAGAAAGTTCACCATGAGACCGCCGACAATGACAAGCACAAGATAATTGTTAATGGAATATCTGAGCTTCACGAAAACGCCGAATGCATCCGCCGTTATTGCCAATGCTGCAAAAATCGTTTGCGCAATCAAGAATATTTTCACGAGAATCTTGGTCTGGAATCCCAAGATCTGGCGTAGAAACAGCAAAAACGGGATTAGGAGGATAACGGTAATCCAGAGATCGATGTGGCCCCGGAGAGAGTTGGAAACACCGGAGAGAGAACAGACGACAGGCGTCCGGAAAAGAAGTCTTATAGCATAGAGGATTGAGAACAGACTGAAATAGATCAGTGTCAGATCGCGGGTTTCGCTACGGAAGCAAAAAAGCGCCACCGCGCCCGCACCGACCACTAAGAGAATCAAACCAACCACGATCGTAGTCATTTGCGACCGAATGTCTGCCAGGGAGAAGGACGGAGTTGCGAGCACTGAGAGCAGAAGACACAGCGGCATGAGCATGGTTATACGCGGTTAGCAGCGGCAAGACAAATGATGCTGATCACAACTAATGATCAAAGGCAGACAATGGGACGTTCGGCCGTGCAGGTCAACTCCCGATAAACGCCTCTACCTGGCACGGGTTTTGCAAACGGGTCATAGAACCTCGGTGGTTGGGTACACTTTGCGCGATTTGCGTTGTACAATCGCGCTCCAATTCGCGGGGGGTGGCACTTAGATGACGAATCCTGGGCATCATTTCGTGGCGGTAATTGGCGGTGCGATTTCAGGCTCGGTGGCGACGGAGATTCTGGCGGATCACGGAATTCGAGTCGCCGTGTTCGAGCAGAACACTCGGCCATATGGCAAGATCGAAGACGGTCTGCCGCGTTGGCACGTCGAGCAGCGCAAACAGGAATACGCCCGAATCGACGCGCGCATGAGGAAGCCGAATGTGTATTTCATCCCCTCTACCAAGCTAGGCCGGGATTTTAGCCTCCCCCAGCTTTTCGAGTGGGGCTTTTCGGCGGTGATTCTCGCCAATGGCGCGTGGCGCGACCGGGATTTGGGCGTGCCGGAAGCTGAGCAGTACGTCGGCAAAGGCCTCGTTTACCAAAATCCTTTTATTTACTGGTACAACCACAAAAACGAAAAGGACTATGCCGGACCGCGTTATGAAACGCCCGACGAAACCATCGTGGTGGGCGGTGGCCTCGCGTCGCTTGACGTGGTCAAGGTGCTCCAGATCGAAAACTACGAACGTGCTTTAAGGGCTCGCGGCATTGAGGCCAGCATGCATGAGTTGGAAAAAAGTATTCCGGAGGTATGCAAAGCGCACGGCATCAAGCCGGAAGAGTTGGGCGTAAAGGGTTGCCTCTTAATTTATCGTCGCCGCGAACAGGACATGCCGCTGGCGCAACCTCCCGACAACGCCACGCCCGAACAGATCGCCAAAACGGAAATGGTTCGCCAGAAAATGCTGCGCCTGGCGCGCGACAAATACCTGTTTCGCGTCCAGGATCGCCGGCTAACGACCGGGATCATCGTGGAAAGTGGACGGCTCGCTGGGCTGAGGGTGACTGAAACGAAAATCGAGGGCCGCAAGGCTGAGCCGATCCCCGGCTCGGAACAGGAACTCCGCGCGCCGCTTGTCGTTTCTTCGATCGGCTCGGTGCCGGAGAAACTTTCTGGGATTAACATGAATGGCGAATACTACACATTCGCCGGCAAGGATGTGCCGCGCTACACCGCAATGGATCGCGTATTCGGGGTCGGAAACGTGGTCACCGGACAGGGGAACATCCGTGTGTCGCTGGTGCACAGCCAGAAAGTGACCAAGCGCGTGGTGGATTGCATGAAGGGCGACGATGGAAACGCTGACGCTGGAGCCGGCAGTGTCGACCAGAAGGTCGCTAGAGAGAAGGAACAGCAAGTCGCGAGTGCCATGGACACGATTGGAAAGCAGATGGAAGTGATCCCGCAGCTTTCAGACGACCAGATGGCGAAGGTAGAGCGCCAAGTTCATGCGCTGCAGCAAAAAGCGGGCTTCACTTCCGATTACGACTCCTGGATTGCCAAGGTAACTCCGCCCGATCTCGAGTAGATGGTAATTCCTTGCGTGCTGCCAGTCGTTGATTTTTTTTGTCTAGCCAAACTTGGGACCAGCGGTCCAATTGTGCCTGACGAATCGTGCGTTTATCAGAAGTTAGGGAGAATTCGTACTCCGCCATACCTCTGCCGCCACGGAATTGAAAAGTCCTGACGATTGGTGAAGTTGCCCTATGTACTGTTTTGGACAGCTTCGTGCTCAGTGCTGTGCGACAGTAATCTCCCCTTTAGTCGGATTGATCTTGCCTGCATCACCCTTCTCAGGCGCAAGAAAGAGAATAGCAATGCTTACCTTCGAGCGTCGGATCACACCACGTTTCCGCTTGCATACTCCACTGTCCTTTCATCGCATGGAAGCGCCTTCAAAGCAGGAACAAGCTCGTGCAATAAACATCTCGACCAGAGGCGTGTACTTCGTCACGAATCTAGACATCTGCATTGGGGAAGCTGTGGAAGTCCTCATCGAGGTACCGAAGCGGGTCACAGGTACGAAGGCGATAAATCGAAGGTTCGCGGGACGCGTTGCCCACTTGGAGTCAAACATGGCACGAGGACAGACTGGAATCGGTGTGCAATTGCTCTACTATGAGCATGATTTGGTGCCGCCGGTGCTCGTACAGCGGAGTCTGGGCGAAACCGGTCTACCAGCGGACAGGCCGAATCCCGCCTGAGGTCATCCTGGGCGGATTGGGCTTTTTAAAGGCGGTGTTTGTCCTGTTTCGAACTGTGTTTCTTCAGGTTCGCGGTCAAGCTGTGAACGTGAAGAATGCCCTCCCTAAGCGACTAGGCCAAACCCTACTTTCCAGCGTACGGAAAGAAATGGAAGTGCCGCGCAAATCGAAGTCCGTTCGGGCTACGGTTGCGAGGCTGGCAAAAGCGACGCGCAAACCCACCTAGTCAAGAAACTAGGAAAAAAAAGAGGAAGCCTTCGGCTTCCTCCCTTCATTCGCTTAATTCAGTCAACCCTCAAACTACTGCAACACCGGATCCGTCGCAGGCTTCGGAACCGCACCGGTTACGCTGAAGTAGATCACACCCGTGTTGTCGATCAGGAAACCGCGCTGACCGGTGCCACCGATGCTTGTCGGAACAGTGCTCACCGAGCTCGTGCCGAACCCAGGGCCAGTGCAGCCGATGCCGGCAGGCGCAGCCGGAAGCGGGTTAGCGCCGGTATAGGTGAAAGTGTAGCCGCTCTTGCTGAAGGTCGTGGCAGTGCCGCCAGCAGCCTTACCAGCAAGAACGTTGTCCACCAGCCCGGCTCCGTTCGTGCCGCAGTCAGGCGGTGTGCCTGGTGCAGGATTCTGGAGCGAGGTTAGGTTCGGAGGAAGGCCATTGCCATACGTCGAGGAATACGTGACAAAGGCCGTGGTCAGCGTGCGGAGCGAAGCAACTGCTGAAGCTTCGTTCGCCGCCATACGGGAGCGAATCAAGTTCGGGATAGCGATCGCCGCGATGATCAAGATGATCGCCACGACGATGAGCAATTCGATAAGCGAGAAACCTTTTTGCTTTTTCATTCCGTCTCCTTGTAAAGATGCCGGCAAAACCAGAAATTTCCTAGGGGCAGCATGAGCAGACTGCATGGTGGGGAAGTCTCTGATACTGCGTGGCCTGGGCCCAGATGCTGAACCGACTATGGGCTCGCACAGCGTTGTTACCTATAGTACTAACGATTATTTATTAGGAAACACTAATGTTGTGCCGCGGGACAATCGAGTGGCTAATCAGAGGCTGGCGTCGGCCTCATTAGATGTTCAGACGGGTTATCTGTCTAATCCGCAAGTTGGCGCTCCAGGGCATTCGAGCGCATTGGCTCGGTACAAGACAAGGACATGAATCGAGACGCAAAACTTTCCGTTCAGGCCGTTAGTCCCTGACGCAGCTCACAACCCCAGAATTCGGGTTTGTATAGCGATGCTCTCCTGCTGGACATGGTGCGTCTTGACCTTCTCGAGGCCTGTCGCCGGTCCGTCTTTGTTCGTCAGTCCGTCTTTGTTCGTCAGTCCGTCTTTGTTCGTCAGTCCGTCTTTGTTCGTCGGTCCGTCTTTGTTCGTCGGTCCGCTTCTGTTCGTCGGCCCCTCTCTGTTCGTCCGCCCGTCTCTGTTCTTCGTCGCGGGCCGGCGTTTGGCTCGCGGTGCATCCGCACATAATTAGCACTAGCGAGAACGCACCCACTACTAGCGATGTCTTCAGTTTCATTTGATTTTCCTTTGTGGTGCCGTTCGACCCCGAAAACCGCCTCCGCAGATGATTGAACGCAGTGAGTAGGGTAGCCATCGTTCGCCGGTCAGCGCTGTTCGAATTCGCACAATGATCGAAAAACGTCGCGCGCGCGAAAGTCATTAACTCTTAGACAAAAGTACCATTGCTGCCCTTTAGAGGTGCGGGTCATGGTTGAAGGGTATGAGGGAGAACCCAGCCATGAAGGCACGGTATATAAAAATTCTAGCAACGGCACTTCTGACGCTGGCGTTATCAAGCGCAGCAAAGGCCCAGAAGACTTCGGACATCATAAACCGGGGCGATGACTTTTTGGCCGTCTGCCAATACGATAACAACCATCCGCCTGATGTTTGCCTGGCTTACGTTGCCGGGGTGGTTGGGACGCTCGCGCTCAATTGGGCCGACAGCGGCCAGAGGATTTGTGTTCCCGATACTGCGACAGTAAGAACTACGCTGGACCTAGTCCTTCAATACATAAAAGACCATCCAGAAAAGCGCGAACAAAAGCCTATTTTTTTGGTCGCACAAGTAACAATCAAGAACTATGTGTGCGAGGTGCCGAAACAGCACACCGCGACGGCTCCGAAGGCGGAACCAGAACCCAAGGCACGCCCATAACTTTGTTCAAGTCGGGCAGAATAACGTAAATGGATTTCCCCGGCTGCGGACATTGCCGGGGTTCCGCAACCAGCGGGGTGAGGTTTCTGGCAAGAGCCCGCCCTGTGTGACGAAACTCAGCGCAGGCTCGCCAACGCTCCCGCAAGCGCCTCTCACGCCCGCATCACCGCAAAGAGTTATAGAAATCGCCTTACTGTTTGTCGTACACGACGACGTTATTTACATCAGCGCCCTGCGCGTCTTTGCCCGTGAACGTCGAAGTCCGCGTTTTCCCGTCTTTGGAAAGCACCGTTGTCACGGTCATCACTATCTGATCGCCTTTCTTTAAGGTGGACTGGACCGTGCTGGCGTCAATTCGCTTTACCGCGACCGTATCCGTGTTTGGCATGCCGGTAATGGGGTAGTCCTTGCCGTCGTATTTCGCGGTGTATTCGACGTGAGTCGGATTTCCAGCGGCGTCGATTCCGTCTGAACTGAGTTTGACATTTTCGGTATCCGAGACGACCGTTACCGTAAGAGCTTTCGGTGCCGGCCCCGGGCTGTAACTCGACTTGGCAGGGTTCATCTTCCAGGTCCCAGTGTGCTGATCGGGCGCCGCGGCTGAAATGTTCAGAGCGAGTGCCACGAACAGCAGTGTTACGAAAGCAGCAAACATTTTCATGCGCATAATCCGGCCTCCTTTGGCAGGTGGGGCTGAGTGTCCGGTCATGCTAGTGACGGCGGAGGCGAGTGTCTGTGCAATTGTGAACACACGCGGGAATCCTTGGCTGCCCACCTGATCTCTGTCTTGCGTGCAACGCCGGCGAATCCCGGGGGCGGAACTAGCAGGAAGCTCGTTTCCTTTGCTAGAATCCCGTCATGAACCGACGCACGCTCTTGCAATCCCTGCCCGCGGCCGCGCTGCTGAAGTCCGCCGCCTGGCCCATCAGCGACAAGGAACCAAGCCCGAACAGAGAGAACGCCATGCCATCCCCCTCGCCGGTCTACGAACTACGCATCTACCACGTCAACGAAGGCAAGCTCGACGACCTCCTCCGCCGCTTCCGCGATCACACCTTCGCCCTCTTCAACAAGCACAACATGAAAAGCCTCGCCTTCTGGACCCCCACGGACGATCCCCTCAAAGGCAAAACTCTCGTCTACATCCTCGAGCATCCCAGCCGTGAAGCCGCAACCTCCAACTGGCAAGCCTTCCGGGACGACCCCGAATGGCAATCCGTCCGCGACAAATCCGAGGCCAACGGCAAGCTCGTCGACCATATCGACTCCACCTACCTTGTCCTAACCGACTTCTCTCCTCCCCTTCAGCGGTAGACCCAAGAACTTAGCCTGATAGTTCGGCAAGCTATAAGTCGTCCCGACTCCTGTCGGGATCGTACCCAGCTTGTTGTCCCCGGGGTTACTTAATGCACTTGTTTTGTACCCTCAGAACAAATAGTATCGGTTGCGCATAGGCGCCGCTCACAAAGGAGATACTTACGGCCGGTTTCAGGAACTGGAAAACTACAGCTTTCTTTGGCCATCGACCGCGATTGTGGATTTCACCGAGAGACGCCCGAAAATATAACGCCTGAATGGGAGAAGGAGACAATAGCATGCGCACAATACGTAACCGCTGGCTTTTGGGAGGTTCGGTATTTTTGTTGCTCTTTGGTGTTGCTCTCCCAGTCCATGGACAGGACACGGCTGCTGTGACCGGCACCTCTGAGGCTACGACTGCTGCGTCGGCCTCTCCTCAGGCTGTGACTACTGCATCTGGCATCCTTGACGCCACGTTGTTTACCACTTATATAATGGACCCCTTGGATCAGCACGTTAGTTGGATTGTGTGCGGTTCCACGGCCTCGTCGTCTGGCTGTTATGGTTCTGGCACTCTGGGGCCATTCGGCAGAGCTGGCGCTTTATTGGAAGGCAACCCACTCGTAAATTCGATTACAAGGACGGTCACTCGACAGATTTTTGTCGTGGATACCGCCAGCGCAAGCGGCGTGGTGCTCTATGTTTATAAAAAAACCGACGTAGTGAGTTCAACATTCGATACGGTTACGGTTACCCTGTTTAGAACTGTTGCGCTGCCTCTAACCGGTGGCATCAATACTCTATGTTCCATGGCAGCCAACAATGGCTTCCTTTTCATAGGAACGGATCAAAGCCCGCAGGCCGTGAGAGTGCAGAAGAGCAACTTCGCCGTCACGAAAGTTGGAGGGTTTTCTCCACCGATTAATGTCACCGCAATCACCGCCGACCAGTATGGCTACGTTACGGTAACCCAGGGGCTCTTCAACAGCGGACAAAGTGGTTTTTCTGTATTCGGCCCGAACGGTGCCCTTCAGGAGGACGGTGGCGGTGCGGATGTCATGCTGAATACCATAACGGCAGTCTCCACCAACACGCTGCCCAAGTCGAGCGTCAACCCCGCCCAGCGTTTAGGAGTCACGCCCAAAGCGGTATCGCAATAGGCCGATGGGTTCGGCTTACGATAGTGGTGAGGCCACCGCCGGATAACCGTCTAGATCGTTTCCAGGCCGACTTCTCCTTCCTGCTCGGAGCCGGCTTTCCCGACCCAGACCACGCTACAGCGCTTGGAGCTGAGCGGGTCTTCATCGAAGATAAGTTCGACCACCTGGCTGCGCCTGAGGTGGAAAATTCCACGCAGCCGGAAACCTTCTTTCGAGGAATCTAGGAGGAGGCAGGGGAGCCTCCTCTGGTTGCGGTCCAGATTGATGACCAGGCTGGCGCGCCTCTTCGCCACCACCCGCTTCGAGCGGCGGGCTTTGGGAACAGGGAAGCTGTGCATGCTTTTACTCCCTGGTCTGGGAGTACCTATGGTACGCCCCGATTAGTTTCATTTGAAGTGCCGCGGGCCCCATCCTCGCCTCCCCCCCGCCTGCTCACCGTCCGCGGGGATCTTTGCCTTCTTTGTGTAGGGGCACGGATATGACTCGTCGCGACTCCTTGTCGGGATCGTGCCCTCTCCTCCTGTCGGGAGCCGCCTTCCCAGGTTCTCAACAATGTGATGCGCGATTACCAGCCCAGTTGGCGCATCCGCTCTAGGATGAGCTCGCTATAGTGATTCATGTGATCGGGCCGTCGCTTCAGGGGCAACGGCAGAATTGCGGCGAGTTGGGCCGCTTGTTCACGGTCGATACTCCGGGCCGAGATTCGGTAGTAGTAACGGCACGCCGACTCCGCACCATAAACACCAGGACCCCATTCGACCACGTTGAGGTAGAGTTCCAGAATGCGCCGCTTGCCGAGGACCAATTCGGCCACCGGGACAACTGTGAACTCGGCGCCCTTGCGGATAATCGAGCGGCCGGTTCCGAAGAACAGGTTTTTTACCAATTGCTGCGTAAGGGTGGACCCACCGCGAATGCGTCCGCCTTCCATATCGTCTTCAGCGGCGATTTGCATGGCCTGCCAATCGAATCCATGATGCTGGTAGAAGCGTGCGTCTTCCGCGGCGATGACAGCATGCTGGAAATCGAGCGAGATTTGGCGCAACGGAACGAATTCGTATCGTTCGTGATAGGGCGTGCGGTGAATCCACGCCTGCAAGCGGCGTTCCATGTGCACCGCGGTGGTCGGTGGGTCGATCCACCGGGCAGCCAGAAGAATCAGCACACCAAGCGACCAAAGAAGCGCCGCTCCGATGAGAACCCATCGAAAGGAGAATCGGAGAGAGCCCTTCCGATGCGGAGTCTCGGGGGGTGTGTCTGGATTTTCAGTCACACTTCAGAATAATCGTTTGCGCTGGATTGACATAGCACCTGAATGGTCGCGCTATCGGAAACTGGCCCGCTACCGCGAACTTAGGACCGTTCGGCTCGTCATCCACTAGTGGGTGCCCGCCGCCGCTTTCGCCGCGGACTGATTAAGCCAGGTTTCGAAACGTGTCTTGCCGAGTTGCGCGTCATCGCCGGGAAGGAGTGTCCTCTCGCTAAGCTCCACGCCGTAGTAGCGCGCCTTCGGGTCTGCGACAACCTCGCGCGGATCCTTGTGTGCGGCGAGGCCTTGCCGCGCGAGTTCATCGAGACGAAACTTTTCCGGCCCTCCTATTTCAACGGTGCCATTCACGGGTGAGCCCGTCGCGATCCGGCCCACCGCACTAGCCACATCGTCGGCCGCCATGGGCTGGATGAGCGCAGTTGGCAAGCGTACTTTGTTGCCGTCCGTGGAAAAATCGGTGATGCCCTTGACGAATTCGAAGAACTGCGTCGCGCGGATAATTGTGTAGGGAATCGAGGAGGCTTTGATCAGGTTCTCCTGAGCCATTTTTGCGCGGAAGAAACCGCTTACGAGCAGGCGTTCCGTTCCTACGACTGACAACGCAACATGATGCTTTACGCCTGCGGCAGCTTCATAGGCGAGCTGGTTACGCGTTGATGTCTCAAAGAACGTCAGCACGGCCGCGTCTTCCCAGGAAGGAGAGTTCGTTACATCAACGACCACCGACGCGCCTTTCAGCGCTTCGGCCAGTCCCTCGCCGGTGAGAGTGTTGACACCCGATTTGGGTGACGCCGCGATTGCCTCGTGTCCCTGCTCGCGAAGCTTGGCAACGAGCTTTGCCCCGATGAGTCCACTGCCGCCTATCACTACGACTTTCATGATTGCCACCTCTATTTTCGGTGTACCTCCATGCGTGTCTTCCGTCAAGCGAACAAATGCGGTTCCCTAAAGTCCTGGTAAGTCCGTTATCGGAAACGGGCCCGCTGCCGGGACCTTAGGGCTGTTCGGCTCGTCATCAAGGATGGTAGGCCGTCGGCGCAGGACGCCCAGCCGCTCTTCCCTCCTTTTCGTCCGTTTGAATTTCTTATTCGTGACAATCGGGGTCAACTCCCCGTCTTCTTTTTATTTCTCGCCACTCGTTTATCCCGTTTATCCCGAGCTTCGAGGGGAGCGCAGTCGAGGGGTCACTCGCCACTTCCTCATAACGGACGCGCCACCCGCCATGCAGTTCTTTTTATGAATATTCTGTAAAAACCTTGACTTGGCCCTTCGACAGGCGTATCTAAACCGTTACGCGCACGGTCCCACCCGCCAAGCACAGTGCGCGCCCACGCAGTACAAACTTCAAGGAGGTTCTATGGCAAGCAAGGTCGTTGCACAACAAACGGGCAGTGATAAGACCGCGATTCGTCCGTTTCCTGTCGCGAGTGTTCCGGAAGCAGAGCTTACAGATTTACGTAAGCGCATCAATGCAACCAGGTGGCCCGAACGGGAAACAGTGACAGATGCAACCCAAGGAGTACAGCCTCTCG
>Ga0207133_1073_pt1 | contig 17963 bp, 13 predicted proteins | sample Alteio_BWMinHeat_11_FD_153537 | JGI IMG/M metagenome (GOLD analysis project Ga0207133, IMG submission 153537) | Enriched cells from forest soil in Barre Woods Harvard Forest LTER site, Petersham, Massachusetts, United States -... | ecosystem: Environmental > Terrestrial > Soil > Temperate forest >... | reverse complement strand
GATGACGTGGCCTTCGTGGTCGCATTTCCTTCTCTCTTCGAGGGTTGTTGGTGTTGGCTTTTCGCCGGCGGGAACGGATGCACAGCGCATAAGATTTTCAAAGCCAGGCGCCGAAAAAACGAAGTCCATGCTGACGGTCTCGTTGCCGACGGGCTTTATACTCACCCAGGTGTAGGCGGGAATGAACACCATGCCACCGGCATGGAGGTCGCGCTCCTGGCCGCCGAGGTGGACGTGAACGGTGCCACTGTGGATGGCGACAATTTCATCCTGGCCCAGATGTTTGTGGAGCGGTATCTCGTCGCCGGGATTCAGGTCTTCTGTTCCAAAGACGAGGTGGTGGGAGCCGTTGTTTTGAGGACTGACTTTGAGCATGAATCCTCCCGGAGGAGGATCGCGCCAAACGCGGGCTTCGCCTTCGTTTTTCTCGAGCAGCAATGGCTTGGCGGCGGTTTCCGCGGCGGAGGCAGAAACGGGCTGAGTTCGCGTCTGGGGAATAGAGATGGATACGAGCGCCACGCTCGCGAGGGCAAAGGCTTTGCCAATTCGTGTCGAGTTCAAGAGGCACCTCGTTTTGGAAGAATCCAGGGCGACTGACGGTTATGCCTGGAACAGCGCGCTGACAGAATCTACACTCCCTTGTCGGGGAGTCAATAGCAGGCGACACTGCAGAAGCTCAGTTCAAGCGTGGCGGGTATAACGATGGACATATATCGCCAGACGTAGTATGCTTGGCGTGTGATTCAGAGCTTTGCGTCGAAGGAAACCGAGGAGCTTTTTCACTATCAACATTCCGAGCGCTTCCGAGCCTTCGAGCGAGTCGCGTTGCGGAAGCTATTGCAATTGCATGCTGCGACGGAACTGCACATCCTGGCATCGCCTCCGGGGAACCAACTGGAAGCTTTGCGAGGCGACCGGAAGGGGCAGCACTCGATACGGATAAACGATCAATGGAGAATCTGTTTCGTATGGCGCGTAGGAAATTGTTATGACGTGGAAATTGTCGACTATCACTTTTAGTTCAGGGTTTGCAAGTACAAACTCTGAAACCCGGAGAGGACAAAGAAGATGGGCAAAGCAGAGGGGTTGATGGCGCCGGTGCATCCGGGGGAAATCCTGCGAGAGGATTTCATGAAGCCGCTGGGCTTGTCGGTCAACAAGCTGGCGCTGGAGTTGCATGTGCCGGCGACGCGCATTGGGGAGATTGTGCACGAGCGGCGGCGGATTACGGCGGAAACGGCGCTGCGGCTGGCGCGGTACTTCAAGACTAACCCGGAGTTCTGGCTGAACCTGCAGAATTTTTACGATTTGGAAGTGACCAGGCGGTCCGGAAAAGTGTCGGAAATTGAACGGCAGGTGCAGCCTGTGGGTGCTGTTGAGAGCTGAAAGAGTTGCTCGCGTAGACTGAGTGCCGTTTTGGTGGTCAAGCAAGGAAATAACAGTTGATGGTGAAGCTGTCCAAACACCGTGTGCTCATATCCGGGGTCGTTTCGCCGCTGGCGGCCATTTTTTTGTATGCAGTGGTTTCTCAGGCACTCCTCCGGGCCAGCGCCGACCCCGAAAAGAATTGGCTCTCTCGTCTCGCTATCGCGACGCTGGCCATGACCGTGCCGTTTGTCTGTACGCTGGTCCTCGCCATAAAGGACCGCCGCCGGCAGGCACTTTCGCTAGCCGGGAAAATAGGTCTCACCCTCGCGACTCTCTCGCTGGGTCTCGCATGGAGCCCGGTGAGCGACGGCATCACCCGGTCGAAGCAGTCCCGAAACCAGGCGATGCAGGATGTGGCCGCACCGCTCTTTGAAACGCTGGACTTGTTCGGGAACTCCCAGCGCCTGCGAGATCAGCGGGGCAAGGTCGTGCTCGTCAATATTTGGGCGACCTGGTGCGGGCCGTGCCGGAACGAAATGCCGAAGCTCGACCGGCTATACCGAGAGCGAAAAGATCAAGGATTCATTGTGTTCGGGCTGTCGGATGAGGACGTCGATGTGCAGCAGAAGTATTTGAAAGAGGTCCCGGTGAGTTACCCGCTGCTCACGCTCCGTGGACAAGTCCCGAACATCTATCGCGACATCGCGCGGTACCCGGCGATTTTTCTCATCGATCGCCAGGGACGACTGCAGCCCGCGCCAAGCCCCGAGCAGCCATTCGAGAAAGTCGAGGCGGCCGTCGATGGCCTGCTCAAACAGGGGCTCTGATTAGGCGTCCACGTCGGTCCAGGTTGAGCATACGTTCTGGGGGATTTACAAAAGCCGATACGAGCCGTTGCCGAGGAAGGTGAGGAGGCCCACGTCACGGAGGACCTGGAGTTGCTGGCGGATTTTGTCGCGGCCATAAGGGCCCTAACTTAGTGTTGGCGAAAATCTTCGAGGGTAAAATCCGCATCCTTCAAAATCTTGAGCAACAGTCCCTTCGGAAGATCACCGGCGTGAACGGGAATTACGAGAGTCTTGCGCGTGGGATGTTCCAGGATCAGATGCGAACCGGCCTGGCGGGCTTTGCGATACCCCTGACGGAGAAGAAAACGGATGAGTTCGCGAGAGGAAACCATTCAATCCAGGGCGAGGGTGACGGTCTCGGCGTAAACGGTGCGGGTTGCCGGGACGGGTTTGCCCTTTTTTCGGCAGTGTTCGATGTAAAGACGCATCGCTTCCAAAATACTCTTCTTGGCTTGCTCGATGGACTTTCCGAGACCATAAACACCCGGAAAATCGTCGCTGTAGGCGTAGTAGCGTTTGCCATCGCGCTCGACGGTAATGGGATAGCTGTAGAGAGTCATTCTGGAGTTAAGTTTACCATGATGCCGCTGGAAGCGGCGGACGGCATGGTGGCAGGGTAAACGCAGGAGCTAAACCAGGCGATAGGAGCCCCTCGGCTGCGCTCGGGGTAAACCGGAGCCGAGGAAGGTGAGGAGGCCGAGGTCGCTTTCCAAGAAATCGGTGGTTAACAATAACCATCCCCCACCCCCCTGTTTTTTGTAAGTGTTGCATCTAAACAGGTTAGCTATCCCGTAAGTCCTTTAGATGCAACACTTGTGGGGTGCTGCGTAAGTGTTGCATCTAAAGAAGTTGCTTGCTCGAAAATGGAGCGACATGCGGTTTGTTGTGTAAGTGTTGCGGATAGAGGACTTAGGCCGAAAAGCTAGCTTTCGAAAGCAAAAACGCCAGCAAGGGTGCTGGCGACTCGGGGCTTAAGATGGTTTATTACCCAAGCGATACTATACGTCAGCGAAATACTCTTTGTCAAGGAGAAAAGCCAAAAACCTGGGGATGGAGCGGCGGATTGGCGGAGGGAAAGTCAAAAGCCGCACGCTTTTCCCGCAGAATCATCCGGGACGCAAAAAGCGCGGATAAAGCAAAACCCAAGGGGCTGCTGTTGAAAGTTCAAAGGTTCAAGGAAAGAGAAAAAGGATAACGCGGAGACGCAGAGGACGCTGAGGAAACGCAGAGAAAGAAGGGCGGCACCCGGCGGGATCACTTGAGGACGACGCCTTGCTGAGCGGCCATGTCCCGTATGGCTTTTTCGATGGCGGGGGCATCGTCGACTCCAGAATCTTTGTTGCGCATGACATAGAATTCGACTTTCTTGCCATTCTTAAGCTTGAATTGAAAACCGTTCATCGCTATGAATCTCTTTCTCTCGATAGAAGCCAACTCAGTGATTTGGAAGTCGACCGGGGGAGGGTCAACGTGGACGGAGGCGTTACCCAAAGTCAAACAGCCCGCCTGAGCCTCCCACGCTCCACCCCAATGCGACTTCTTGACCCAACCGGAAAATCCCGCACATTCCGGCTGCTGATCAGGCTTGGGCGCCTGCTCGGCGGGGACTGCCTGGGCGTTGGAGGATGGAGCGAAAGAGAGAAGCAGGAACAGAAGCAGGTAGCTTATGCGGTGGAAGGGCATGGGGCAGCCTCGTGGTTGGATGTTAGCACAGGCGATAGGAGCCAGGGGCGAGGAAGGTGAGGAGGCCGAGGTCTCGCAAAACCTGGAGTTGCTGGCGGATTTTGTCGCGGACGTGGCGGTTGTTGGGATGAAGTTTCGCCAGTTCATCGGCGTGGGAGTAAACGTCAGATAGGGTGAATTCGAGTTTGCCTAGCGATTGAACGATTTGAAGCACGTCGAGGGTCCAGCCGCGTTTTTCAACCTGCAATTTTTCCAGGGGACGGAGCCGATTGTAAGAAGCACGCACTTGCTGCGAAGTCTGCGGCGTTCCTTCGTCCACTACGGAGATGCGGGCGTGAACGGGAATTTTGTCCAACAGAATATTGCAGCCAACCCAACCAGCGCGGCGAGCTGTCGGAGCGAGTGGTTTGCGGCGTTCGACCGCAGAGAGCGCGAACGCGAAATGGGGGACGAGAAGAATCGTGCGGACGGCCCACGTGTCCAGGTCGTAGTGCAAGACAAAGAGATTCGGGGTGCGGTCTTCCAGGATGGCGCGCTTCATTTCGGAGTAGGCGGCATCAACGATTCTGGTGCCGAGCGGCTTCGATTGGCTCTTTAGTTGAAAAGGAGATTTGCAAGCGGGGCAGAAGTAATCGACAGCGACGGTGTTTCGCGGTGCGACATCGAGCCGCGGTGATTCGCAGGCCGGACAGAAAAAGTTTTCTGCGCCCCAGGACTCGGTGCCGATGCGGGCACGCTGGGAGGCGCTTTTGTAGCGGTCGAGGCCAGAGGTCGGGAGCTGCAGGTCCACGCGGGAATTAGATCACACAGTTCGATGCAGTGAGAATGACGGCCTGGGAAGGTGCCATCTTGGAGTCAACTAGTCTGAGTAAGTGCGTCTCTGACGAAACCAAAAAGTCCCTTTCCCGGTTTTATTCCGACCGCCCAAGGCCTCGTCAGCTGAGTTCTTTGCGTGAATTGGTGCAGTTGTAAAGCTCCCTGTTCCAATCGCTTTCTGGTTTCGGAAGAATGGATGAACCTCGTTCGGTTTCTTGCCGTGAGGTAGCCGGAGCGCCATGCCCCTCCTAGCATTTCATCTACGAGATGACGAAAGACCCACCATAAGACTGCCAGGACATCCTTCTCTCCAAATTGGTTCTCCAGCACCCTTTTCTTAACAGAATCGAAATCGAGCTGCTGACAGAGCGTAGAGAAAGACTCATTTGACAGAATCTTTGGCCCGATTACCGAAATTTCGGCTTCTAGAACCTTGTAGAGGATAAAGCCTAGGAGTTCAACAAATTCGAACGACATCCCGTATAGGATTTGACCTAAGAGAAAGTCGTTGTCGTCATTCAGAATCTCCTGAACTTTCTCTTTGGGGATGCTGGCCGTGTCTATTCTCAACCTCTTAATGGCTTGCTCACGATTTTCCTTAGGCGTCGGGGCGGTTTTCCGGGCAAATTCTCTTGAGAGGTACGCCGATAGCATGAGTGCGGGGGACGGTGCCTGGTTCAGACACTCTTGACGGGCATCGTCGAGTTTGTGATTGAAGTCGAAGCCGTGTCGCTTTGGTGTGTGTTGGAATATGAAGTCATACCAATCATCAGCTTCAAAGATTTGACGTTTTGACTGGACCGCCTCCTCTGAGAAGCCTGTAAAAGACAACCATGTCTGCGCAAGTGCTTCGTTGTCCACCCTTCGCATTCTCGGCCGCCCAGCCGAGCTCTGAACTTGGAAGTGTGCCTTGCTCTTGTTGTGCAGTGTCCTCCAGCGGCGCGGATCGGCCGCAAAAGCTTCCCAGGCTCCCTGTTTTCTTTCGTAGAACCATCCCAGTTCCGCGAACAGCCTTTCGAACTGTACCTGCTCGGTGTTGTTTGATTTCAGATTCCGGGCCTGCATTGGGTTCTGGGTATTAGTAGCCCTAACGAGCCTGTTCACGTCTTTGAGCGAGTCTTCCGGTAGTAAACGAACTAATACTTGACAGTTCGTCTCGAAATGCATTTTGTCAGCCTGAGAGAGTTCGCTGTATGCCTCATGCAAGGCAAACACGGTCTGCAATCCATTTACGACGCCGGGCTTGGTTACGCGGAAGTAGGGTCGATTCGAGGAGGGCTTCTGGAAGCTTTGACAAATTACCGTTACGCCGTTGTTCAGGAATCGAAATTCTTCTCTCGTTAGCCGGTGGCGAACCGATTCGCGGATCGCAGCGTTCACCTTCGACTGCGTGATGTTACACCTGACGTTTGGCTCAAAGAGTTGGTATCCAAATTCCTGATATGCCCTAACGAGGTCTACAGCATTACAATAAAATACCGCGCTGCCTTTCTTTAGCAGCGACTCGTCGATATTTTCTGGACGCAGGTCGACCGTCTCCTTCTTCGCGCCCTTCGAGTCCCTCCACTCTCTGTTCTCTAATCGCCAGCGCCCCTCCAAGAGTTGGTCAATAGTGCAAAGACTGGCGCGATATTCTAGGGGAACGTTCCCGACACTATGGGCCTTTGTGAGGGAGGCACAAAAATCTTCGAATTCATTGTGAGCGGGGTTGGTTAGTCCTTCGCCAAGTAGTACGAGCCTTAGGTTCACCGAAATTGGTTCTGGTTCTTTTGCGGTTCGTCTTGACGACACGGCGTGTTCCCATGCATGACGAAACTTCTTGAGTGGCTCGTTCTGTATATCCATTGGACTATCAGATTCCAAGAAGAGCTTTACGCGCCCCAGATCCAGAACCCCATCGTTATCGAACGGCAAGATATCTATGTCACCAGTTTCAGAAAGTTCATGACTCTTACATTGGAAAATGTCGAATCCTGAGTCCGATTCAAACCAGAAATCAATGCCGCGATCACCGGCTCCATCCACAAAGTTGCTGTCGTCTAGTTCGTAGCCGAGCCATCCGGCGGCGACTCTGTTGAAACCATACCCGGTACTGGATAGTCCACGCTCGGAGGTTTCTTCTCTGATAGCGCTAGCGAGCTCCAGAAGGAAATTGCGTTTATGTGTTCCGGACAAAGGCTCTACCTCCTAATCAAGGCAGATCTGTGCGCAACCGCGATTTGGACACAGGGCTGTCTCTGCGTATCGAATTAGATCATGGAGTGATTAAACATAGAAGGGCGAGGCGAGCTCTTCCTCTGCGTTGGGGCGGGACGGCTATGCGAGGTAGATTTCGGTTTCGGTTTTGATGATGAAGAGGGCGTCGGAGTCAGGGTGGCCGGAGGCGCGGAATTTTGCCCAAGCATCGTCGAGGGAATCGGCGAGAACGGTGAAGATGACGCGGCGATCAGAACGGCCGATGAAATAGAAGCGGCGTTCCTGTTGGACGAGTTGGAGATGAGGAGGCATCCGGTCGACAGTCGACAGTTGAGAGTCAACAGCGAAAGGGCGAAAAGCAGATCCCTCGGCTTCGCTCGGGATGACAATTTTTTTGAGCTGACCGATTGACTGAACACAGCCTAAAGGCCGTGCTACTGATCGATCCACGGAATCGCGTTGCGGATCAACAGAAAACTGCACGCACGCGACAGATATTTCTAGCTGTACCAAATTGGAACAGAGGCGGCGGAGAGAGAGGCTGAGGAAATCGGCGGAGAGTTCGCAGCCTAATGCGTGACGGAGGAGGCGGAATGCGGCAAGGAGGGTTGTCCCGCTGCCGGAGAAGGGATCGAGGACGAGGTCGCCTTCGTTGGAGGAGGCGAGGAGGATGCGTTCGAGGAGGGCGACGGGTTTTTGGGTGGGGTGCTTGCCGAATTTTTTCTCCCAGGGCTCGGGCGGATGGATTTCCCAGACGGATTTCATCTGCTTGCCGCGATTGGTTTCCTTCATGAGCTTGTAGTTGAAGGTGTGGCGCGACTTGGCGTTTTTCGCGGCCCAGATGAGCGTCTCGGTGGCGTGGGTGAAGTAGCGGCAAGAGAGATTGGGCGGAGGATTGGGCTTAACCCAGGAAATGTCGTTGAGGAGTTTGAAGCCGAGCCGCTGCATGGCGAAGCCGACGGAGTGGATGACGTGGGCCGTGCCGGAGACCCAGATGGCGCCGTTGGGCTTGAGGACGCGCTGGCAGGCGGCGAGCCAGGCGGTATTGAAAGTATGATTGGCATCAGGGCCGCGGGATTTGTCCCAGTCGCCTTTGTTGACGGAGACCATTTTGCCGGCGTGGCAGGTGATGCCGCCGTTGGAGAGGAAGTAGGGTGGGTCGGCGAAGACGAGGTCGACGGAGGATTCGGGGATTTGCGCGAGGATTTCGAGGCAGTCGCCTTGGTAGATGCGGAGGTGGTGTTTGGGGTCGTCGAATCCGCCTTCGCGCAAGGCTACGGCGCGACTTGGCCCGGCATCGCGCAATGTTACGGGGGGCTTTGGCGCGGGGTCGCTCGGAGAGCTACGGCGCGGTTCAGAAGTGGAAATGGGTTTGGACACGTTGATCAAGTTTGGATCGTTGATCAACCGGTAAAGCAAGTCAAGGCGAGGAAAGGAAGCAGGCGAAGGATGCCAATGGACTCATTGCTTGCGTGAGGCTGTTCCCTCGGCTAGGATGAAATCAATGACCACGCGCGATTTCAAAGTCTTTCTAGAACCCGACGAGAACTACGGCGGCTATGTCGTGGTCTGTCCCTCCATTCCGGGCTGCTATTCTCAGGGCAAAAGCGTTTCCGAGGCCCTCGCCAATATCCGGGAGGCCATCGACCTTTGCCTGGAAGAGATGGAAAGCCGAGGCGAAGAAATCCCCGATCCTAACAATGTGCTGATTGGAAGCGTCGTCGTTACCCGATGAGCCCGAAGCTGCCCGTCATTTCGGGCCAAGATTTGATTCGTGCTCTTGGAAAGTTTGGCTATGCCGCTGTGCGGCAGAAAGGCAGCCATGTTCGCCTTCGCCACTCAGCCGATCCTCAACGTCCGCCGGTTCCTCTTCATGCCGAAATTGCGTTCGGTACGCTTCGCCGGATTCTGCGTGACGCCGGGGCAACGGTCGAGGAACTCCTTTCGGCGCTGTAAAGCTAGGGTAAGCGAGGCAAACAAACGCGAGACGCACAAGCACAACTGGGCGACAAGAGTAAACGGAGTTGAAAATTATGGGACAGAGCATTCCATTGGGGACGCAGATTGGCGTGGGGATGGGCGAGCGAGCGGCCGCGAGGACGGACGCCACGTCCATTCCGTGGACGATTTGGTGCATGGTGGCGGGAATCGCGTCGGGAATGGTCGGCGGGATATGGGACATTTCCTGGCACATGTCGATTGGGCGGGACACGTTCTGGACGCCGGCGCACATCGCGATTCAGATGACGGGCGTGCTGGTGGGGATTGCGTGCGGATATTTGATTTTGAGCGCGACGTTTGGTGGAGAATCGGCGGCGCGAGAGACGTCGGTGAAGATTTGGGGATTTCGCGGGCCGCTGGGGGCGTTCATCGCGGTGTGGGGCTGCGTGGCGATGCTCACGTCGGCGCCGTTCGATAATTGGTGGCACAACGCGTACGGGCTGGACGTGAAGATTGTGAGCCCACCGCACACGCTGCTGTCGCTGGGGTCGTTTGCGATCAAAGTGGGCGCGCTGGCGTTGATGGCGGGGCTGATGAATCGCGCGAGCGAGGCGCTGCGCGGGCGGCTGATGTGGCTGTTCGCGTACGTGGGCGCGACAGCGGTGGCGCAGGCGGGACTGATCCTGACGCAGCCGACGTGGCCGGTGTACATGCACAGCGCGAGTTGCTATCTGGCGGTGGCGATCGGGATTCCCGCGGTGCTGGTGGGGACGGCGTGGGGAACGGGAAACAAATGGGCGTGCACGCGGGTGGCGGCAATTTACACAGCGATTTTGCTGGCGGCGGAGTGGATTTTGCCGCTGTTTCCCGCGGAGCCGAAATTGGGGCCGGTGTACCAGCACGTGACGCACCTTATTCCTTTGCGATTTCCGCTGCTGTTTATCGTGCCTGCGGTGGTGCTGGATTTGTTGTGGAATAGGGTTGGGGATTGGAAGAGATGGCGGCTGGCGGCGGCGACGGGAGCGGCGTTTTTGGTGAGCTTCGTCGTGGTGCAATGGCCGTTTGCGAATTTTCTGATGTCGCCCGCGGCGCGTAACCGGATTTTCGGGATGGCGTACTTCGGTTACTTCGATCCCGCGGGATTTCTGTACGATCCGTACGCGTTCGTGGCGGCGGAGAAAACGCGCGGGGCGTTCTGGCTCACGATGGCGTTCGCGGTTGTGGCGGCGATGATTACCTCGCGGCTGGGGTTGGCGTGGGGCGATTGGATGCGGCGGATGAAAAGGTGAAACGCCTGGGCGGTATCTTGCTTTTGGCATTGTGCGCGGCGCTGACGGTGTGCGCGCACGTGGGCAGCCCGGACGTCTATTTCGAGGGTGACGCGGGACCTTATCACCTTTTTGTGACCGTGCGCGTGCCGCAAGTGATTCCGGGAGTGGCGGAAATTCGCGTGCGGAGCGCCTCGGGCGACGTGCAGTCGATGCAATTTGTTTCGATGCGGCTGAGCGGGCCGGGCTCGAACCTGCCGCCGACGCCGGACCTGGCGCAGCAATCAAAAGAAGACCCGCAATTTTTTACCGGAAGTTTGTGGATGATGGAATCCGGGGCGCTGCGCGTGCGCATCCGGGTGGACGGCGCGAAAGGAAAAGGGGAAGTCTCCGTGCCAGTGCCGTCGTCCGCGCAACGAACGCTGGCGATGGATAAACCGCTCAAAGGGATTCTGGGATTGCTGATGGTGTTCCTGGCGGTGGGGATGGTTTTCATTGCGGGCGCGGCGGTGCGTGAAGGGAATCTGGCGCCGGGAGAAACGCCGGCACCAGTGAAAATCCGGCGCGCGAAGATAGTCATGGCGATTACGGCGGTGGTCATGGTGGGGATTTTGTATCTCGGCAGCGCGTGGTGGGGCGCGGAGAAAAGCAACTACGAGCGAGGAGTGAATTTTTTCAAGCCGCCGGCCGCGGAAACGACGCTGGAAAGCGGGAACCGGCTGGTGATTCGAGCGCGTGGGCAGGACAAGGAGCGGTCGGAGCAGGTCAAGATGGAGGAAGTGATTCCCGACCACAATCACTTGATGCATCTTTTTTTGATTCGCGTTCCGGGGATGGATCGCTTGCTGCATTTGCATCCGGAGCGGATTACGGGCGGCGCGTTCGCGGAAGATTTGCCGTCGATTTCGGCGGGGAGGTATCAGGTATTCGCGGACGTCGTGGACAAGGCAGGATTTCCGTGGACGCTGGTGGGAGAGGTGAATCTGCCGCAGATCGATGGGAAGCCACTGGCGGGGGACGACTCGTCATGGTCGGGAGCGCCGCTGACGAAACCCGCGGGGGAAGCGAGCACGTTTCTGTTGCCGGATGGCGGGCACATGACGTGGGAGAGGGCGAGCGGTCCGCTGAAAGCAAACACGGCGATGAATTTTACGTTTAGCGTGCAGACGAAAGAGGGAAAGCCCGCGCAAGACCTGGAGCCGTACATGGGCATGGCGGGGCACGCGGAATTTGTGCGGTCGGACATGAGCGCGTTTGCGCACGTACACCCGGCAGGGTCGGTGGCGATGGCGGCGCTAGAGCTGGCGCAGGCCGGAGTTTTGGGGGCTCCCCCGGCGATGCCGGGCGGGATGGCGATGGGGCCGCAGTCTGCCGAGGTTAGCTTTCCGTATGGTTTTCCGCAGCCGGGGGATTACCGGATTTTTGTGCAGATCAAACGCGCGGGACAGGTGGAGACGGGAGTGTTCGACGCGCGCGTGGAGTGACGCGTGTAGCGAGGATAGAGACACGAAACGGGCCTTCGCAACTTCATTAAAATTCGTTATGGGCGTGAGGCCGGCCGTGCCGCACCTACGGCGCTGGACATTGCCCGTTTGCTGACCCAGCCCTCACGGGCTGGGCTAACTTGTGGCGCGCCTCCGGCGCTTACTTGGCCGGCGCTCAGAATTCTTGATCTACCCCCGCGATTTTCGTGAGGATGTGAAAAGAGCCAATCAAGGTCTAGCGGCAGCGACTAGAATTCGTAGCGAAGCGCGAACTGCATGACGCGCGGCTGGGTTAACAGGCTGGTGTAAGCGCCGAAGCTGGCCGGCGATTGCGTCAACGAAGTGAGCAGCGACGCACCCACGCCCTGGGCGTTGAAGCGCGTGAGGTTCGGCACGTTGAACACTTCCCACCGAAATTGCAGATCGTGGGTTTCCCGGTAAGGCATTTTCCAGCGTTTTGCCAGGCTCATGTCCCAACTGGCGAAGCCATCGCCACGCAAGACGTTGCGCGAGCCAACTCCCCCCGGCAGCGGCAGGGTGAAATCATTCTGGGCTGCGGCTGGGTTGGCGAAGGGGCTGACGAACGCATCGGGCCTTCCAGTTACGGGGTCAGGGATGGAGAGTTTGAAAATGCCTGTCCTCGGCCTGGCGGTCATCTGCGTGATCGCGGTGAGGAACCAGTCCGTGGGCCAGCGCTGGCCGCCGTCCACGCTGTAGGGGAATCCACTGGTCCAGCGAGCCAGGCCGGAAAGCTGCCAGCCGCCGATAAAAGCGTCCACAATGCCGTTGGCGTTATGAGCCAGGGCCCGGCCTTTGCCGACCGGAACATCCGCAATCCAGTTGAGGTTCACCTGGTGGGTGAGGTCATAGTCGGAGACGGCGCGGGCCAGGTTCGGAGAAAAGGCATTTGCCAGGCGGCTTCCGACAAGGCCGATATTTTGATACCCATAAACAGAGAACCCCACGCGCGAGGCCGCAGAAGTGATGTCCATGGATTTAGAGAACGTATAGTTGAAATCAAACTGAACTCCGTGGCTGAGCTGTTTCCGAAGGCTCACTTGCAAGGCATGGTAGTTTGAACTGCCGATGGAGCTCCATCCGTACATAGAGAACGCTTGGTCATTGAGGAATTGACCGGCGCCGCCGTTGAGACCCGTGGTGCTGAAAAAATAGGGTATTGGTAATTTACCCGGGGCTACCGGAGCGTTGTCCCCCAACCCACCGTAGGCGTCAATATCCGCCAGCCCCACAATCTCATCGCCAACGACGGAGAGGGCAGGATTGTAATAGAGGTCGAAGACGGCTCGGAGCAGGCTGTCTGTAGAATTTGCTGCGGGGAAGGCGGTTGGGAAGAAGAGGTCCGCATACGCAGTGGCGCCGGGCCGAAGCTTCGGCAGCATGTCCACCCAGTATTGGGCGGTCGGGCCCAGCATCGCGGCGGTAACGCTGTTAATCTGGGCTGGCGTGATGACCGCACTGTAGAAGTTCGTGGGCTGCCCACCATTGTTGGCCAGTGCAAATTTCCTTGCCAAGTTCGAGAGGGCTGCAGCGGCTGTGTAGTAGTCAATTCCGGTTTTCGGATCCTTGATATCCAAGGGCTGAGTCAAATCGCGCTGGGTGAGCAGATCGCGGCCGAAGCGGCCAACGTACGATAATTGCAGTGAGAATCGTTTGGGAAGTTCGCGCCCGATGGAAAAATCAACGGCATAGGCGTGAGGTGTCTTCAGCGTATCGTCGACGCCCCATAAGTTGGCCTGAGCGGCAGTGCCAGGCGTTTGCGGGAAGCCTCCTGTAGGCGCCGGTTGTAGGAATGGGACGGCTGCTATACCAGGCGGCGGGCTGTTAACTGTGGGAATCGTGTTGATGCCGGTGATGCGCGGCAGATCTTCGGCTCCCGTCTGGTTAGCTGTGCAGCATGGATTCTGCAATGTGGTGGTCAAACCGGCTGAACCGATCTGATCGAAGCTGTTCAGGAGCGCAAAGCCCGCCCGGTCGTAAACTCGACTGAAGCCGGCGCGGATGACGGTCTTGTCATTCTCGCCGAAAATCTTCTTGAGCAGACTTCCTCCAAAACGGGGCGAATAGGCAAAGGAGACTCTTGGGGACCAATCTGTTTTTTCAAAAGAGTAGAAGCCAGGGCCGTTGTTGACCGGACCGCCCAGGGTGAATTGCATTGCGGGCTCCGAAGTGTATCCGAGACCCTGTTGCGCGTTCTTGACGTTCTGGGCAAACTGCGTTCCCAGACCGAAGGTCGGAGCGGTCTGCAAGCCGTTGGTTTCCCAAGGCGGAGGAAAGAAAGACCAGCGCAATCCGTAGGTCAGCGTAAAGTTCGGCTTGATGCGCCAGGTGTCCTGCCCGTAGAACTCATAGGAGTTGAGCCCATAGTTGCGCTTCACGGGAGCGCCCTGGGGCATCACGTTGCCGTTCTTGTCCAGGTTATAGTTGGCAACGACATCCGAGATCATGCCGTACAAAGCGAGCAGCGGGCGGTCATAGGCCGTCGAGGAGAGAGGTTCCGGCAAACTTATTCCGGGGTGCGCGTTCGCGCTGGTATTTGTAGGGTCCAGGGTACTCGAGGTAAAGGAAAAACCTATTGGGGATGTCCAGTTGGTTGTCCCGAGGCCGAGAGGATTGGAATGGAGAAAACTTTCGCGAGGATCGCGCGCTAGACCGATTGCCACCCCGAACTGGAAGGCATGGGTTTTCTTGGTCCAAGATAGATCATCCTTCAGGTTGTGCAGGTTTACCTGGAAATTGTGACTGTAGACGATGCCTTGATCGAGCCCCAAAAATGTGTTCCATGCCTGGTTGTTGGGCGTATTACCGACGACGCCAAAGCTCTGCCTCGTGAACCCCCAAACAAACGAATTGGTGAGAGTCGGGCTAAGCACAGTGGTGTATCCGAGGGCAAACCCTTTGCTGTGGTCGGCGGTAGTCTGCTCGGGAGCATCGCCCGGCAGGAAGGGAGCTCCCGGGTTGCGCAAATCCTGAAGAGCGCCACGCCAGAACAGCAAATGTCGGCCGTCGGAGGTGAGACGGTAATCCACGCGAGCGATAAAGACGTCGTTATCCAGCTTCGTGGGCGCCCGAAAAACGAAGCCCGCATAGTTGAAACCGTCGCCGGCGGCAAAATCATTGGTGTTGGTTTGACCAGTGCAGAAAGTCCGGTCGAGATAACCGGTCTTACTAGGATTCAGCATGGCGGGATCAATGCCGATGTGCTTCGGATCGAGCAGCGTAAGCTGGGCGGGCGTCACCGTGACGAGGTTGCCGTTCAAGTCCAAATACCGGAAGATCCCCTGACACATCGAGGGCGTTGGAATAACGCGCTCCGCGCGTTGTTGCTCGCGCTCGCGTGTTCCTTCGTAATTGGTGAAGAAAAAGAGGCGGTCCTTGCGAACCGGTCCGCCCACTGATACGCCGAAGATATTGCGGTTCAACGCGAGAGGCTTATTGGGATCGCCGATGTTCAGCTCCGACTGCTTCACGAGATAGTCGTTGGCGCTAGTGACTGTATTGCGGATGTATTCGTAGGCCGAGCCGTGGAAGGCATTCGTGCCGCTCTTCGTCACCAGAGTTACCTGCGCGCCCGAGCCCTGCCCCTGGTCGGCGCCATAGTTAGTGGTGGTTACACGAAATTCTTCAACGGAATCCTGCGTGACGGGCAATACGGAGGTGAACGCGTAGCCGTTGGATTGGTCGTTCACGTCCACGCCGTCCAGCGTGACGTTGCTCTGATCACTGCGCGCGCCGTTCACCGCGCCATTGCGGGTGTCCTGGTCTTTGTCGCCGATACGGTTTCCCGTGTAGGCCACTCCCGCCTGCAAGCTCAAAAGATCGGGGACGTTGCGGCCTTCGAGGGGGAGCTGGCTCACCTGTTTTTCTTCAAAGGAATTGCCGAGGGAAGCGTCCACCATGTTGATGGCCGGAGCCTCTGAGGTGACTGTGACGGTTTCGTTTGTGCCGCCGATTTTGAGCTGTACGTTTATGGTTGCAGGAGTGTTCACGAGCAGAGCCAGATCCTTCTGTTCAGAGCGGCGAAATCCGGGGGCGGTCACGGTAAGCGTGTAGGTTCCAGGCGGGACAAGAAGAAACTGGTATTCGCCCTGATCGCCCGATGTTACGTTGCGTTCCGTCTTGGTTTCGGCACTCGAGAGAACAACACCCGCGCCTGCCACAGCCTTTCCGCTCGGATCGGTCACAGTGCCGCGGACGGAAGTGCTGGCCTGGCCGCGGGCGGAGTTGCCGCAGAGGAGACACCCCAAGAGTGCCAGGATGAAAGTCCGAAAAAGGAGTGGGCTGCGTGAGGATCGCGAACAGAGCGATACCAAACCAGAGCGGGCCAAGGTGTTGATTCTGGGCATGTCTCCCCCCGAAGAGTGATTGGCTATTTCGTAAAAACTTTACTGAAATTATGTAAGGTCTACACCTTGCGATAAAGAGTTGTCAAGCAAGAATCTTTGTTGGGGGGCAATTGGGGCGGTGAGCCTTGACCGCGCTCTGACCCGCCGATAAGCTACACTTCTTCTTCGCTTGAACGGAAGAACCATGGAACAGATTCACGTTACATTGCCGGATGGCAAGGTCCAGGATGTACCCAAGGGCACAACGCCAGCGGACATCGCGCGAAGCATTTCGCCGCGGCTGGCGGACGCCGCGCTGGTGGCGCGCATCGCCGCGCCGAACGATGGCGAGGGCACGCTGGTCGATTTGCGGCGGCCGCTTGACGGTGACGTGAAGCTGCAAATCCTGACGGAAAAAGATCCGGACGCGCTGTTTGTGTTCCGGCATTCGGCGGCGCATTTACTGGCGGCGGCTGTGCTTGAACTTTATCCTCACGTGAAATTGGGGATTGGGCCGCCGATCGACACGGGATTCTTCTATGAATTTCTGCGCGATGAGCCGTTTACGCAGGATGATCTCGCCAAGATCGAAGCGAAGATGCACGAGCTTGCGGCGCAGGATTTGCCAAACGAACGAAAGCTGATCCCAAAGCCGGAAGCAATCGAGCTTTACAGGAAAAACAAGCAGATATTCAAGTGCGAGCTTGTGGAAGAAAAGGCCGTCGAACCCATGGTTTCTTTCTACACCACGGGTAAATTCATCGATTTTTGCCGGGGGCCGCACATTCCGTCGACCAAGCGCATCACCGCGTTCAAGCTGATGAATGTGGCAGGCGCCTACTGGAAAGGCCAGGAAGGAAATCCGCAGCTTCAGCGGATTTATGGCGCGTGTTTTTTCACGCAAAAAGAGCTGGATGAATACTTGCACCGGCTCGAAGAGGCCAAGCGGCGCGATCATCGCCGGCTGGGAACGGAGCTGGAACTTTTCAGCATTCAAGAAGAGGCCGGGCCCGGGCTGATTTTCTGGCATCCCAAGGGCGGATTGATCCGGAAGATCGTGGAGGACTGGCTGCGCGAAGAGCTGTTGAACCGCGGCTACGACCTGGTGTACACGCCGCACATCATGCGGCTCGATCTGTGGAAGACGAGCGGGCACACGGGGTTTTACCGGGACAGCATGTTCGGGCCGGTGGAGGTGGAGAAGGCCGATTACCAGTTGAAACCGATGAATTGCCCCGGGCACATTTTGATTTACAAAGCGAAATTGCACAGCTACCGGGATTTGCCGGTGCGGCTGGCGGAACTTGGCACCGTGTACCGTTACGAGCGGAGCGGAGTGCTGCACGGGCTGCTGCGGGTGCGGGGGTTTACCCAGGACGACGCGCACATTTTTTGCACGCCGGATCAGATTGAAAAAGAAGTGGAAGCTTGCGTGGATTTTGCGTTCGCGGTAATGAAAAATTTCGGGTTTGATAAATATGAGGTCGAACTATCCGATTGGGACGCCGCGCATCCGGAAAATTACGCCGGCAAGCCGGAAGACTGGCATCGCGCCAGCGCCGCTCTGGCCGATACGATGAAGCGTATGGGTATTCCGTACAAAAAAATCGAAGGGGAAGCCGCTTTTTACGGGCCGAAGATCGACATCAAACTGATCGACGCCATCGGGCGGCCGTGGCAGCTCACGACAGTGCAATTCGATTTCAATCTGCCCGCGCGATTTGGCCTGCAATACGTCGCCGAGGACGGCGCGAAGCATCAGCCGCTGATGGTGCACCGGGCGCTGCTGGGTTCGATTGAACGTTTTTTCGGCATATTGATCGAGCACTATGCGGGCGCGTTTCCGCTGTGGCTCGCGCCGGTGCAGGTGGAGATCTGCCCGGTCAGCGAAAAAGTGGCGGATTACGCGAAGCACGTCACCGAGACGCTGAAGCGCCACGGCTTGCGCGTGCACCTCGACGACCGCAACGAGAAGCTGCCGGCGAAAATTCGCGACGCGCAAATGCAGAAGATTCC
>Ga0207133_1072_pt1 | contig 17964 bp, 10 predicted proteins | sample Alteio_BWMinHeat_11_FD_153537 | JGI IMG/M metagenome (GOLD analysis project Ga0207133, IMG submission 153537) | Enriched cells from forest soil in Barre Woods Harvard Forest LTER site, Petersham, Massachusetts, United States -... | ecosystem: Environmental > Terrestrial > Soil > Temperate forest >... | reverse complement strand
ATGCGGCCCAAACGTCAGCCATGATTCTTCTATGCGAATCCCGGTTTTCACCGGGACGAGAGCGCCCAACCAAGAAAATGGGGCAAGAAAAAGGAGAAAATTCAGTTATGCCTTACCTATATGTTAAGTAGAATAGGTTCGAGCTGAGGTTTGCCCGCCGACGTTTCCGACATTAGAGCATGGTTTGTCTTGCGCTGGCCACTCCTGTAGCGAAGACCTACGACGCCGGAGGCGACGCGCTTAGGTCGTAGCGGAGGGAGTGGCGAAGGGACGGATTATTGGGCGAATCTCGTCCGAGTGGGTAGCCTTGCGAATGCTGTCTGCAACATTTGCATCACTTCCGAGTTGCCCGTCATCGGCGGCAAACTCCAAATAGAGCTTCCAACTTCCCCCAACGGGGAAGCAATTTGCCTTGCATCGGACACTCTGTTAACTAAATTGTTGTAGCTTGTTCGCTGTTCTTGACTTTGCTGGCCAACGCGTCACAATAAAAGTCCCTTCCGCAATCGTTTCGCTGACAGCCGACTGCCCTCTTCAGTCAATAGCCGTGCGCCGCAGTTGCATTGTCAACCGTTGACGAGTGAAGACTCCATGGGCTCCTTTTGCTCAAGGATCGCGCCCGCTGCGATGAGACATTGTTCAGCTTTGCTGCAATCAACGCGAACGCGGCTCTAGCGTCGAACCCTATGCAAAGGTCCTGGGCGAATTACGGTTTACAAGGATGGAACTATGAGCACGCCTGCTCTCGTTATGCTGGGCTATTACGACAACCGTCTGGTCGCCCTGTCTGTCTTCATCGCGGTGGTGGCTTCCTATGCTGCTCTTGACCTCGCGGGGAGGGTAACTTCTGCCCGAGGCGGGGTCCGCTACCTCTGGTTGAGTGGTGGCGCAACAGCGATGGGAACAGGCATATGGTCAATGCATTACATTGGCATGCTGGCTTTCCACTTACCAGTGCCCGTGCAGTACGACTGGCCAACGGTATTGGTTTCGCTCCTGGCCGCCATCTTCGCTTCCCTCGTCGCGTTGTTTGTGGTGAGCAGGCAAAAGATGGGCTGGCCTCAAGCCCTGGCCGGTTGCATCATTATGGGCGGGGGTATAGCCGGCATGCATTACATTGGGATGGCGGCGATGAGGCTGCCGGCGACGTGCCACTATTCTCCCGCGATCGTTGCGCTTTCCGTGGTTCTCGCGTTGGTGATTTCGCTGGTCGCTCTCTGGCTGACGTTTCATTTTCGGGGAGAAACCACCTCTTGGGGCTGGCGGAAAATCGTCAGTGCATTGGTGATGGGGGCGGCCATCCCCGTCATGCATTACACGGGCATGGCCGCGGCCAGTTTTACGCCTTCCATCTTGGTCCACGGGGATCTATCACATTCTTTAAGCATCTCTTCCCTGGGCATCGCCGGCGTTATTGTCGTCACTTTTATGGTTCTCGGGCTTAGCCTCCTGACATCGCTGGTAGACCGCCGATTCTCGGCTCAGACTTTGGAACTCGAGGCCAGTGAGAGGCGCTACCATCAGATTCTGGAATCAGCCCTTGATGCATTCGTTGGAATGGACTCAAGCGGGCTGATCACGGATTGGAACGCACAGGCGGAAGCTACCTTCGGATGGCTCCGTTCCGAGGCGATGGGACAAATGCTTTCTCAAACGATCATTCCTGGCCGTTATCGTGACGCACACGAACGAGGTCTCCGGCACTTTCTTGCCTCGGGAGAGGGCCCAGTGCTGAATAAGAGGATTGAGATAAGTGCGTCGCACAGAGACGGACGGGAATTCCCCGTAGAACTGACGATCTCCGCCATAAGTGGAAGTGGCACGCACCGCTTCGCCGCATTTGCGCGCGACATCACCGAGCGCAAGCAGTCCGAACAAGAATTACTTGCAGCGAAGGAAGCTGCCGAGCAGTCGAACCGAACCAAGAGCGAGTTTCTGGCCAACATGAGCCACGAAATCCGCACCCCCATGAACGGCATCCTCGCGATGACGGAGCTAGTCCTGGACACGGATCTCACTGTCGAGCAACGCGAGCATCTGGGTCTCGTCCGGCTCTCCGCGGAATCCTTGCTTTCCATCATTAATGACGTTCTGGACTTCTCCAAGATTGAAGCGGGGAAACTCGAACTCGACTTGATTCCCTTCGATCTTCGCGAGAGTTTAGGCGAAACCATGATGGCCCTTAGCTTTCGTGCCCACCAGAAAGGCTTGGAATTGGTGTACGAAGTACAGCCTGAAGTTCCTGAGGCTCTCCTTGGTGATCCTGGGCGGATTCGTCAAATCCTCGTCAACCTCATCGGCAATGCCATCAAGTTCACCGAACACGGCGAGATTTTCGTTTGCGTGGATGAGCTATCTCCGGGATCGGCCACTACCTCCCTGCACTTTGCCATTAAAGATACGGGCGTCGGCATCCCTGCTGACCAGCAAGAAAAAATCTTCGAGGCTTTCTCCCAAGTGGACGGTTCGATGACCCGCAAGTATGGCGGCACAGGTCTGGGACTCTCAATCTGTGTGAGACTCGTGAAGATGATGGGAGGACGCGTCTGGCTGGAGAGCCACCCCGGCCAAGGGAGTACATTCCACTTCACCGCCCAGTTGGCAGTGCAGGACACGGCTTTCGCCCGGCCCATTCCCCTTCAGCCGGCGCAGTTACGCGATCTTCACATGCTCATCGTGGATGACAATTTCACGAATCGCCGTGTCCTTCATGGCATGCTAACCCGCTGGGGAATGCATCCCACCGCAGTCGAAGGCGGGCGCGCGGCGTTGCAAGCACTTGAGATCGCCAACAGCACCGGCCATCCCTTCCCTCTGATCTTGTTGGACGGTCAAATGCCGGATATGGATGGCTTTGCACTGGCCGAACAGATACAGAAGGACCCCAGCCTGGTCGCCGTCACGATCATGATGCTCACCTCCGCCGGTCACCTTGGCGACGCCGCTCGCTGTCGAGAACTGGGCATTTCCGCCTATCTGGTGAAGCCAATTCGCCAAACGCAACTCTTGGATGCGATCTGCCAGGTTCTCAATAATGTTTCCACGGCGAAGAACTTGCCGTTGGTTACCCGCCATTCCCTGCGAGAAGACAAGCATCGCTCACGGATCCTCTTGGCGGAAGACAACGCGGTGAACCAAACACTGGCGGTCCGCCTCCTCGAGAAGCGCGGATACTCTGTGATGGTTGCCGGTAACGGTGCCGAAGCGGTCGAGGCTTTTGAGAAGCACCAGTTCGATGTGGTCCTAATGGATATCCAAATGCCCGTGATGGATGGTTTCGAGGCTACTGCTGCGATTCGGGCAAAAGAAAATTTGACCGGGGGGCATATCCCCATCATTGCCATGACCGCCCACGCGTTAAAGGGCGACCAGGAGCGATGCATTTCTGCGGGGATGGACGGCTATGTTAGCAAGCCGATCCGCACTAGCGAATTGTTCTCCATGATCGAAGCCATGCTGCCGGAAAAAGAACCTGCTCCGGCGAGTGACCCAGCGAACATTTCAGATCCAATCGTAGGCTGAACCGGGTAAAGTGGGACTGAGTTCCACTCCCGCTTTTTTCTTTTTCAAGGATTGGTCGTCCCAGCGCTCGCGATGCTAAGGAGACCAGCGCCGAGCTTCTCCGCATGTCCTATTCGCCTGCCCCCTGTTTAGCTTTGCAAGGAGAGTTGTCTAGTGGTATAGGTTCGCTCAAGCAACTCGAGAGGCACATTCAATGACACAGCCAATCGCGGATCCACCTCCTTCAACACCAGGAAAGCGGCGGAGCAGACGTTTTCCGTTCGTCTCCCAGGTGGAAGCAACGTGGCAGGAGGCTGACGGCAAGATTTTCCGTGAAGCCGGGCAGGCCACTGAAGTGAATGCTCAAGGTGGTTTGTTGGAGATGAAGACTTACCCCGCCGTCGGAAGCCAAATCGAGCTAACGAATCTTCTTTCGCATGAATCCTCGCACGCTCGTGTCGTCGGCGTCCGTCGTAACAGCGAGGGCCGCTTGTTAGGAATTGCTGTCGAACTTCTCGTCCCCAGCGAGACCTTCTGGGGCATGAATTTCCAGCTAAAGAAAGCCTGTGCCGACCTTGTCAAAATGGAGTATGACATGCGTTGGAGCCCAATTGATCAACGCGTCCTCAGGGATTTCCGTGATGCCGTGGATCATGTCCGCAAGACGGCGTGGGCCGTTCAAGAGTGGCAAGAGCGCGAGGCTCGGCGCCAAGATCCATACACGGTGCTTCCCTTGCTGACTGCTGAACGAATCCGCCGCGCCACTCAACTTTGCGATCTCATAAGCACGGCCGCGACCGCTCACGAGATGACTCGCGAAACCGTGGGCATTGATGAATTCTTCCAAGCCGTCGAGCGCGCCCACCAGAGCCTCTCTGATCTTTTCAAGGATCGCAAAACCTAAAACTCAGGGTTCCTGTCGAACCATTGAGCCAGGTAATCAGTAGTTCCTAAGTCAACCGCTCCCACAACGATTGAATGGTCACCCCATGATACTTGCCCTTAACATGGGCGCTGAACTCTGCCGTCCTTAGGCGCAAGGGCAACGAGCGGTTTGTCGGCAACTCGGAATCTGGCCCACTGGCAAAATTCTCTTGACTAGCCGTCCATAGTGTGATACTGTCCCATTTAGGTAATTCTGCGACTTGCCGGTAGGTGCTTAATCCGTCTTTTTCGTGTCAGATCCTGCCCTTCGTGGTATCTTTGTCGTCCCAAAGTTGTTCCGCAATTCCTCGTGATTTCAATGGCTTAAGCACTCTTCTGCCACAAGTTGAAACAAACAACCTATAAGTTGAGTGATTTGATAAAGTTACGCACTCTTTGGCGGGAAGCGATTTGTTAAGTCGCCTGCTTTCAATAACTAGCGCACTCTTTGTGCAAAACACCGGGGGTAGGTACCCCCTTCCCCCTCATTGTACCGAAACAGTCGTTGCCCCGCTTGACGCTGTGTAATTCGTGTCCCCCGCGAACTTCGCGGTGATTGTTACCGTTCTCGCAGGCGGCGTGCTCTTGCCTCCTCCGCCGCAGCCGACAATCCCGGCGACCGTCAGCGCGAATAGCACCAGCCCTGCATAGGCGTATCCGCGCCGCCTCGGGGAAGGCGTCTTCCACAAGAAGACGGCATACAGCGCCGCGCAGGCAGCCAGTACCCAGTAGGCGCCCGTCGTAACACGTGGCCGCCACGGCAAAGGCCTCTCCGGCAGCCCCAAAGCCGAAATCGTTGTCGTCAGCGTCGCGGTCAGCGATGCATTCACACTCGGTCCGGGTGTGGGTTTCAGTGTGATCGTGCCAGTGATGAGTGTTGACCCGTTCAAGAATTGCACTGGAGTGCTCTGCAGCACTCCACCAGGTGCCCCGGGAGCATCACCGCTGCTCTGCGTCGACACCGTCGCCGTAAGCGTCACCGTGGCCCCCGATGTGATCGAACTCGGGCTCGCCGTCACCGCTGTCGTCGTCCCCGCCTGCGTGACCATAACTGCAGCGGAGGCTGGACTTGCAGGCGCGATATAACTGCTATCCCCGAAATAAGTCGCCATGAGAGTATGCTTTCCCGCTGAAAGTTGGATCGGCTGGTTCTCAGTGTGCCCTAGGCTATTTAAAGCAAAGTTTCCTCCATTCGGTGGAAGACTGCTTCCGTTGTCGGTTATTGTCACGAAACCCGTTGCGCAGCCAGACGTGTTTCTATTCGACGGGGCAAATAATATCGGTTCGCAGGCGGGTGTCGTCACCCCGGCAACCTCAACGCGGAAAATATAGCTGGACCCATAAACCACGGACGGCGGACCGACCGATGCGAGGTTGCCGCTCGCATTAAAACTCAAGATCGCGGCCTTAAGCTGGCTCTGTTCAGGCTTCACTACCACTGAAATTGTGCTGGAGTCACTCGGCCCGAAAGTCGTATCACCGGGATAGCGCGCAAAAACGCTATAAGTTCCCCCAAGCAACCCGCTTGTCTGAATCGTTGCCGATCCTGTGCTGTCAAGGGCCGCCGCGTCGACGCCGAAGGTGGAAGAAACACTTGGAGTGGGATTAAAGTTTGCAAGTACGGATGCCTCGCCTGTGGGTATTCCGGTCCCCGTAACCTTGATGATGAAGCTAACTTGTGTTCCATGTACGAGGTTGGTTAAAATCGCAGGCTGAGAGGCGAGCGTGATGCTTGTTGGTTTCAGTCCGGCTTCAAAACCAGTCCAAGCAGTCAGTAGATTTCCCACGTTCACGCTTCCTAGTCCCGTCGCCAGATCGTATCCAGGGCCTGTGGTAAACGCGGGGACATTTTTCGAGTCTACTAGCACTCCGTTCGTGTTCGCCGTCGAACTACTGCAATTCGGCGACGTACCTGCGCATGGCACGGAGTTATTGCCCTTGGTGATGTCATTGAACACGCAAGCTGCCGGCGGCGGCACACTCGGATTTGTGTGGTTGCTGGAGTTGCAAGCCGCCGACGTTGCGGATGCTATTTGCGTTTTTGCCAGTTGGTAGAGAATTGGATTCACGTTTCCCTGACGCTGCCCGATCTTTTGGTTGATTAGGGCCATGATTCCCGCAAAGGCCGGCGAGGATGATGATGTACCGCCCACCCCCACGAACTCAAAGGACCCACTGCTGGAGCATGAAGAGCTTGGCGTTTGCACGGCGTCCGCCTCGCATACAACGTAGAAGCTAGCACTCTTCGGACCGTCGCTCGCGAAAAGAGAAACGTCAGGTACATCGCGCATGTTGTCGTTTGGTGTGCCCCCGTTCTGCCACGGAGGCTTCGCGTTCACTGCACTATGTCCTCCGCTGCCGCCTACTATATTCAAGGTTGTACTGTCGGCAGGATTAACGCATGTCGCCAAGGACCCCGTCGCAGCCGTAGCCGCGCAGGAATCGTTCCATGTGGTCTCTGGAATATATCCCAGAGCAGATTCAAGAGTGACTGGGTCGTTGCCCGAGCTCGGCTTAAAAAAGGTCAGCTGTTTTCCTATGTCATCAAAATCCGTACCACCGACCGCGACATTAAAAGGTGTGGATGCGATTCCACTCACAGCTATCCCACCCCGCGCCACCGTCGCCGTGGTGAAATCGTCACAACCCGCGGAGCCAGCATCACCAGCTGAAACCATTACCGTGATTCCTTGTGCCGCTGCTTGTTCCCAGAGAGTGTTATAAAAAGCACTTCCAGCGGAGCCCAACTGCGCTTCACAGATTCCGAAACTCTCGCTCATCACAGGCGCTAGGTTGTTCTCGACGATGTACAGGGCCGACAAATCGATTCCTAAAGTTGAAGCCGTCCCCTCCGAAACGACCAAGTCGATCATCGCACCCGGCGCCACTGCGCCTGACCATTGGACGTCTAGGTCAGCTTCGCCCTCATCGCCATTCAGACCGGGGTCGGGGCCATTCAAAAGAACCGTTAAAATGTTCGACGGAAAACCAAATAGGTTCCGAAATGCTAGTTGGTCAGACTGATTGATATTGGAATCTGCAACAATAGCTACAGTCTGGCCAGTGCCATCCACCTTTGGCTGACTTGTTGTAACTAGCCCGTTTGGCACGCCGTAGATCTTGGCAAAATCAGCAGGCCCAAGCGCAAAACACGGCTGGCTTCCGCCGGTTCCGCATCCTTGCGCAGTGAAGAGCGGCTCGACTCTTCCCGTATTCTTGTCACGCCGAAAGACGCCCGCAATACGGCGGTGAGATTTCGGCTTGAAGTTGTGCAGCGATCGAATCCCTGCTACGACCGGGGCGAGAGCCGCTGGGATTTGTGGATCGGAGGCGTTCGCTATGTGCGTTTCCTCCTTGACGAGGTAACGATGCATCTCGGTATGAAATGCATTGCGCACGTGGCCGACGGTGCCAGTGAATTCAATCACCATATGGCCCGGTCCCATCTTGATTCCCTGAAATCCATGCGAGCCCAGCCACGCCGTCACCGCTTGAATGTCCTCATCCGACGGCCCAAATTGTTTCCCAAACTCTTCCGGCGTCAGCCACTTGTGAAAATTCGGCGAGCTTTTTGTCAGTTGCTCTTCCATCAAAGCGCTCAGCGCCGCCTGCTGCTCCGGACTCCTCTGCAACAGCAGCAGCATGCGGTTCATCGGCTGCGAATCCGCTACGACTCCCTGGTCGAACTCCGCTCGCGCCAGCGGGTGCACGTTCCCGCGCAGGCGCACCAGATTTGTCTCATCTACAGCTTCTGTAATTCGCGCCCTGACGCCTTGCGTTTGCGCGCTCGCCATGCGCACCCCTGCCAAGGGCAGCAACGAACACGCCATGAGAAGTAAGGTAGTTCGGTAGCCTAGTCTCATTTGTCGATTGACCCACCCAGGTAACGAATTTGCGTGCAATTGACTCGAACTTAACCGGCCGGCTAAAAGAACACCATAACTAACAGATAGTTGTTCTCCGGGAATGGTTGCCCGCCGCCACCCACGCTGGCTGCTTGCGGCCGCTCATTTACATGGGCTTCCCCTCGGCGTTCAGAAGTCTCAATTCCCCGTACCCCAGCTCTCTGATTCCCGCCTCGATCTTCGCGCGGTCGCCTACCACCACCCAAATCAGATTATCCGGGTGCACCACCGTTTTGGCTGCATCTTCCACGTCATTTGTCTTCAGCGCCCGCACCTTCCCTGCGAAGGTTTCGTAGTAGTCGTCCGGCAAACCGAATTGCACCAGGTCAATGATCGATCCGCCCACTGAATTCAGCGTCTCGCGCGAGCCCGGCAGGCTGAGCGTCTCGCTGTCCTGAATAGTTTTTAGCTCCTCCCCGCTCAGCGGGCGATCCCCAACGATGCCGCGAAACTCCTTGTTCATCTCCGCCATAGATTCCTTCGTTTTGTCGGTTTGCACCGGCGAAAGCGCGATGAATGGCCTCTGCCCCCGCGCGTCATTGAGGAAGGTGCGAACGCCATACGACCAGTGCTTGTCCTCGCGCAGATTCCAATTCAGCCTCGAGGAAAACATTCCTCCCAGGCCGTCGTTCATCGCCTCGATGGCGATCTCTTTGGGATTCCCGGTTGGCGGCGCCACACTCCCGGCTATGATCACAGATTGCAGCGCGCCTGGCTTATCCATCAGGTAGACCACCGATTTCGTCGCCAGCGGCACGGTCTTCACGTCCTTCTTCGGAACTTGCCCCTGTTTCCACGCCGCGAGCAGCTTCTCGAGTTTCGGCGTCACTTCCGCAAGTGTTGTGTCTCCCACGATCACGAGCGTTGCGTTGTTCGGCTTGAACCATGACTGGTGAAATTTGGCGAGATCTTCTCTCGTCAATTTCGCAATGCTTTCGCTCGTTCCCGATCCGGTCAGCGGATTTCCGTACGGATGCCCCGCTCCGTAAATCAATCCGGGAAAAACGCGCAGCGCCATTTGCGCCGGCGTGTTCTGCTCGCGTTTGATCGCCGCCAGTTGCTGTTTCTGCTGCAGCTTGAAATCGGATTCTGGGAATGACGGATGCAAGATCACATCCGCATACAATTCCAGCGAAGAATCCAGCTTCGCCTTGAGCGCCGAAAGCCGCACAATCGACAAATCCAGATTTGAATACGCCTGGAGTTGCGCTCCCAGCAAAGCGAGTTGGTCGCTGATTTCCAGCGCGTTCCGAGCGTTCGTGCCGCCCGTGAGCAGCGCCATCGTCATGCTGGCGGTTCCGGGTGAGGCGAGTTGATCCGCTGCGTATCCCGCATCCGTTGCCAGCCAGAAATTCACGAGTGGCACTTCATGGCGTTCGGCGAGGATTATCTTCAGCCCATTCGAAAGCGTCGCGCGTTGCAGCTTGGGCAGTTTAAGCGCCGGCGGTGTGCCCGTGTCCGGAGCCTTCGAACGATCCGCTCCGGCAGCCGTCTCCTTGTACTCGGGGAAGGGATGCACCTCCAGAATGTATACGCCGTCGGACAGCCAACGATTCGCCGCAGCTTTCAAGTCTTCGGGCGTCGCTTCCCTCACGCGCTTGAGCGTTTCCTTATACGCATCAGGCCGGCCGAGAAATACCTGGTTGATTGCCAGCCGGTCGGATTTTCCTCCGAACCCTCCAATGCGCTCGATCCCTCGAATAAAATTCGCCTCGTACTGCGCCTTGGCCCTCTGCAGCTCTTCCTGTGTCGGACCGTCTTTCAAGAATCGCGCCAGCTCTTCGTCCGTCTCTTTTTCCACTTGCTCCAGGTTCTGCCCCGGGCGCGCGGTAACCTGAATCCGGAATTGTCCGCCAATTTCCCGCTGATCTATAAGGGCACTCGCATCCGTGGCGATCTGGTCGTCGTACACCAGGCGCTTGTACAGCCGCGAAGTCTTTCCCTGGCTCAGGCAATCGCTCACCAGATCCAAATAATCCTCATCCGCGCTCCCGAACTCGGGAATGTTCCACACTTTGTAGATGCGCGCCTGCGGGACGCGGTCCTGCACTTTCTGCCGGTGCGTTCCGGTCATTTTCGCGACCCACACCTCCTGGTGCGCCACAGGAGGTCCCGGCGGAATGTCGCCGAAATATTTTTGGACTTTTTCTTTCGCGGTTTTGGCGTCGACGTCTCCCGCCAGCACCAGCACGACGTTCGACGGCCCGTAATACGTCTTGAACCACTCCTTCACGTCCTGCAACGACGCTGCGTCCAGGTCCGCCATGTCTCCGATCGTCGTCCATGAGTATGGATGCCCCGCCGGATAGGTGTTTTGCGTGAGCAGTTGCCGCGTCACACCGTAGGGCTGGTTTTCCCCCTGGCGTTTTTCGTTTTGCACTACGCCGCGTTGCAATGTAAGCGTCTTTTCATCGAACGCGCCCAGCAGGTGCCCCATGCGGTCGGATTCGAGCCAAAGCGTATAATCCAGCGCCGAGGTCGGCACATTCTCGAAATAATTCGTCCGGTCGGGATTCGTTGTACCGTTCAGGTCGGTCGCCCCAATTTTTTCCATGGCGTCGATGTAGCGCCCCGGGGCGTGTTCGCTGCCGCCAAACATCAAATGCTCGAACAAGTGCGCAAATCCCGTTTTCCCCGGCTTTTCATTTTTCGAGCCGACGTGGTACCACACGTTCACCGCGACGATCGGCGCTTTGTGGTCCTCATGCACGATCACTGTCAGCCCGTTACTCAACACGAATTTCTCAAAGGGAATGTCAATTTCCTTTGTTTGGGCAATTCCCTTGCTTGCAAGGGCCGCGCACAACACGCCGAGCAGCGCTACTCTGGTTCGCATTCTGCAATTCCTCCCATGAGTTGTCATTGAGTTTTTTCTGAAGCTGCGAAACTCTCGCAACGCTCCGTGGCCTTTACTTTAGACGTACGGAACGCGCGGTCGCCGCTACTTTTTTCGTCTTCTCCATTGTCCGCCTCGAGTTCGAACTCCTGTTGGCAAGAGATTGAGATTCTATCTCCGCTAACATCATTCCGCTAAGCGTTTTCACGGCGTGCGGAAGAGAAAGTGCCATGTCACGTCCACCAGCGCGTGCACGATTGCCGAGGCGAAGATGGACCCGCTCTTTCGCCACGTCCACCCATAAAAAATTCCTGCAATCGAGGCTAGCAACACATAACGCCAATTCGGAAAGCCCAAGTTCGTGATGTGCGAAAATCCAAACAGCACCGAAGCGGTCCACCATCCCTCCAGATCGCTCTTCGTCGACTTCGTAAGCATGTTTTGCAGCAGCCCGCGAAAAAGGAACTCCTCCGGCCACGCGGTAAAAAACAGAATGCCGGTCGCCAGGAGGGGAAGTGATTTCCATTCCGACCAACTTGGTGCGAATTGAATGAAACGGATTGCTATGCCGAGCGGTATTACGATGCAGCCAAGCACCAGGAAACTTCCCAAGACATACAGTCCCCAGCGCCGGTCCCACCCGATCGAGTACCCAACGCCGCCGAATCCGCGCACCAACACGAACGCCGCCAGCGCTACGTTGAGCGCCAGCAGCACCGTGAACACATACGCCAACCGCCCGCCGGGATACGGCCACAACCAATGCGACGGCGAGAATTTCACCGTTACCCACACCCCCGCCAGCGTCACGTAATCCTGCCAAGCTCCCATCGCCGCTCGGCCCGCTGACGCCACCAGCGCTATCGGTACAAAGACTAGCCCTGCAACCGCTCCGACACGCGAGAACGCAAAACTATTTGTTCCCACGGCGTAAATCAGGTATGCAAGAAAGGCGCCAACTCCCAGCAGGTAGCCGCTGCCGGATCCGAGGAGAGATGAGAACATTTCCGCGAACCCGCGCGCGGCGAACAGCAGCATCACGCCGAGATAAATCGCGAAGACCGTTAGAGTAGCCGCAAATTCCCGGCCGCCATAACCCTGCCAGGAGGCGTATAGTGCTCCCGCAAAGCACAGCGCCGCCCAAAGGCCAATCATGGGAAAGAGTCCGAGTTTGCGCGTGGCGGGCAAGCGAGCATTTTAACGCATCGACATGACAGACCAAATCCAGCTCAAGCCACAGTCGGCGTCAGACCGGGTCGCCTACATCGACTGGATGCGCGGCCTCGCGTGCGTCCTAATGTTCCAGACCCACTGCTACAACTCGTGGCTGAGTCCGCAAGCGCGCAAATCCTCGCTCTACGTCTGGTCTCAGCTCGGCGGAACTCTTCCCGCCCCGCTCTTCATTTTTCTGGCCGGCGTTTCCTTCGCGCTCATCACGGAACGCCACCGCGAAAAAGGTCTCTCGCGCTCCGGCATTGCCAAGACCACCATTCGCCGTGGGGCTGAAATTTTCGGCTTGGGTTTGCTCTTCCGTCTTCAAGAGTTTGCGCTCGGCTACCCCTGGTCTCCCTGGACCGATCTCCTCCGCGTCGACGTCCTGAACATCCTCGGCCTCTCGATGATTCTCATGGGCGTGCTTTGTTGGCTCACCGCGACAGACTCCACGGATCGCTCCATCGCCATCGCCTCGTCCCGCACTCGTGGAATCCTCAGGGCTTTTCTCGCCGCTGCGGCTGTCGCCATGGCGACGCCACCGCTTTGGACCACGCTCCGCCCACGCTGGCTTCCGTGGCCGCTCGAGTCCTACATCAATGGTGTGCACATCTTTAACCAGCCGCAACCTTGGCTCTTCCCACTTTTCCCGTGGTCGGCCTTCGCCTTTGCGGGGCTCGCCGTCGGCTTTTTTCTCTTTACGGAAGTTGCCCGGCGCAAAGAGGCGCTCGCTTTCACCGCGCTCGGCGTCGCCGGCGTCTTCGCTTGCGCGGTTTCTATTTTTTTTGACTCTTCCCCCGTGCGGCTTTATGCGGTCTACGACTACTGGCACAGCAGCCCTAATTTCTTTCTGATGCGATGCGGTATTCTGCTCGTCATTCTATTTTTGATTTACGCCTGGTGCCGCTGGGGTTTTGCGCAAAGAGGATTCAGCCCCATCATTCAGCTCGGAAAAACTTCCTTGCTGGTCTACTGGGCCCACATCGAATTTGTCTACGGAAGATTTTCGATCTTGCCCAAGGGCCAGTGCAGCGTTCTGAAGGCTTCCCTGGGTCTGCTGGCGATCTTTCTTGCCATGCTGCTGCTGTCTCTGATTCGCACGCGATTCAAGAAAAACCGCTCTACGGTTTCGCGGGCGGATTCTGTTCCGGCAGTGGCCCCTGCGGGATCTTGATGATCACCTCTCCGTCTTTTGCAAGTCCCAGATCCTCGCGGGCGATTTTCTCGATGTAACGCGGATCGGTCTTCAGCGCTTTGACTTCATCGGCCAGTTGCCGGTTTTCCTTGTTCAGGCGTTCGATCTCTGTCTGCACCTTTTCGATTTCATTCCGTGTGCGCCGCATCGCCAGAAAGCCGTGCGTGCCGAAAATATCGTGTACCAGAAGCATGAGGACAAATAATCCCAGCAATCCTCGCCCGTATTGCTGAAAGAAAGTCGGTTTCTCCGTCTTCGGCTTCGACTTCATCGACTCACCCTTTCAAAATCCATTCTTTGGCTTCACGCGCCAGCCGTGCCGATTGCACTTCGCTCTCAGCTTCGACGTAGAGGCGCAGCAGAGGCTCTGTGCCGCTCAGGCGGAGAAGCAGCCACGATCCGTCGTCGAACGTAAACTTCGCGCCGTCCGTGCGGTCAACCGCGGAAACTGTCCGCCCGAGCAGCTTGGACCCATCCTCTTCGCTTTTGCGGATCGCCGCTGCCCTTTGTTCCTCGCTCAAGTGGAGATTCTCCCGCACCGGCCAGAATTCTCTTCCAATTTTCTTGAAAAGTTGACGAATCTGTTCTCCCAGCGTCTCCCCCCGCGTTGCCATCATCTCGGCCACCAACAGGCACGCCAGGATTCCGTCTTTTTCGGGAATGTGTCCGCGCACGGTCAGCCCTGCGCTTTCCTCGCCTCCCAACGCGATTTTGTCTTCACGGATGAGTTGCCCGATGTATTTGAATCCCACGGGCGTCTGCAACGTCTTCTGCCCGTGCACTTTCGCCACACCATCGAGCATTTCCGTCGTCGCTACGCTGCGCGCCGCGGGCATCTTCCATCCTCGCGTCTCCACTAGATAGTCGTAGACCAGAGCGAGAATGTGGTTCGGCTGGATCCACGTCCCGTCGTAATCGATGATTCCGAACCGGTCAGCGTCGCCGTCCGTGGCCAGCCCCGCCGTGGCTTTCGTCGCGCGCACCGCATTCCGGAGTGGTGCAAGGTTCTCCTCGGAAACGTCCGGCCCGGTCCCATCAAACAGGCAGTCGCGTTCCGTCCGCATCGCTTCGATGCTGATGCCATGCCGGGCTAAGACTCCATCGAGGTAACCGGCGCCGCAACCATGCAGCAAATCCACCACGAACTTCACATTGGTTTTGCGCAGCGCTTCGAAGCGCACCAGCTCTTCGAGTCGCCTTAGGTAGTTTTCGCACAAATGAGCTGTCTCGCCGGCTTCGCTCTTTCTAAGTCCTTTCCGCGCATTTCGGGTGCTTCCGTTTTTCCCTAGCAACTTTGCAACACGCGCTTCGATGTCTTTCGTCACGTCGGGCAGCGCCGGGCCTGCGTCCGCCGACGAAAATTTCAAGCCGTGGTATTGCGCCGGATTGTGGCTGGCCGTGAAATTCACCGCGCCGTCCAGCTTGCGTCGCAGGACTTCATAGGCCACCGCCGGCGTGGGCGAAAACGTGTCGCTCAAGAGCGTTCGAATCCCATGTTCTTGCAAAATCTCGACCGCCAGTTGCGAAAACTCCTCGGAATAAAATCGCGTGTCGTAACCAACCAAAATTGCCGGATTCTTCGCTTTGCTCTTCACGTGTTGCGCGATCGCCGTCACTGCCAGCCGCACGTTTTCAAACGTAAAGTCATCGGCGATCAATCCGCGCCAGCCTGAGGTCCCAAACTTTATCGGTGACACCTGCGACCCGCGCGCTCGTGAAGAAGTTCTCATGACGCTGTATTGTAGTCCGGCGGGCCGAGAGACAAAAGCTGCCACTAGCAGCAGGATTCTAGGATTAGAATGGCAAGCTCTGAGTTCGCCGGTGGGTGACGGGGGAGGGCAACGATGATTGCAAGAGGAAAAAACCGCTGCGTCTTAGTGACATGCGGCTCTTTGACCGAAGCGCGCCGGATTGCGCGCGTCGTCGTCACCAAGCGACTGGCGGCCTGCGCCAATATCGTTACGACTTCCGTAGAATCGATCTATCGATGGAAAGGGAAGGTTGAAGAGGCACACGAATTTCTCATGGTGCTGAAGACCACTTCAAGACGTCTCACCGCACTCGAGAGGGAAGTGAAGCGTCTTCACAGTTATGATGTGCCGGAGTTCATCGCTCTGCCCATCACGACCGGATCAAACCAATATCTTCGTTGGCTGCAGGAAAGCGTAAGCAATCGCAACGTCCGCTGATTCGCCTCTAGTCCGCCTCTAAACAGCCTGAAAATTTTCCGAGGCTCCCCCGACAGACGGGTAAAACGGCATGATTTTATCCACGCTCGTCATCTTCAACGTTTCTTCGACCATTCCGTTGGGCCCGGCAATGCGCAGTATTCCTCCGGCCTTTTTCACTTTCGCGTGGCACATCACGACGATACCCACTCCGGTGCTGTCCATCATCGTGATCTTGGAAAGATCGAAAATAATTTTCTTCCGGTTCTGCTTGAGCAGATCCGCGAGCGCCCACTCCACTTCCTGGCTGGCGCTTCCCATGCAAATCTTTCCCTCCATTTCCAGAACACTAATGTCCGGTTCGATTTGCTTGCGTGCGATTTTCAGGATCATCGCGCCCTCGCTTTATTCAGGGCCTGGATTGGCCTGCATGTTAGGTCACGGGCTCAGCGGAGTCAACAACAGGAAAGTAGAACGAAGTGGGTCACTCTCAACTCCGGGTTGCAAGTCGATTTACGCATTTTCACGCGCCGTTCCCGCTCTATTCGTAACGCAGGGAGGTCATCGGTTCCATTCGCATGGCTCGCCGCGCGGGAATGTAGCCCGCCAGCACTGCAACGATCACCAGCAACAGTGCGAATCCCAGCAGCACCAGAATGTCCGTTTGCACAATCCCGAACACTAGACTGGCCATGCCTCTGCTCACCGCAAACGAAATAGGCACCGCAATTGCCAATCCGATTCCCGTCAGTTTCAGCGCCTGTCCGAGCACCAAGCTCATCAAATCTCCGGGATTCGCGCCCAGCGCCAGCCGGATTCCGATCTCACGCGTCCGCTGCGCAACGCTTTCCGACAGCACGCCGTACACTCCCACCGACGAAAGCGCCAACGCTACCATCCCAAACACGCCCATCAAAATCCCCATGATTCGCACGATCGCAATCGAATCGGCCACTTCATCTTCGAGTGTGCCGACTCCGCGAGGCGCAATCCCCGAATCTAGTTTCTTCATGACTTCCCGCACCGATGACACGTAGCTGGTCGGATTTGACTCCGTTCGCGTCAACATCGTGAGCGACCTCACCGGCGCCTGTGTAAACGGCCGGTAAATCACCGCTCGCGTTGTCGCGTTCCACCAGTTTTGCCGAACATCTCCCACTACTCCGGCCACGGTGATCCAAGGCTCGGCGGAATCGGGCGCGCCCAGTTTGAAGCGATGCCCCACGGCATCTCCTCCCGGCCAGAATTGCTTTGCCATCCCTTGGCTGATCACCGCTACCTCGTTACTATCGGCGCTGTCCGCGTTTGATAGAAGTCTGCCGGCCACAAGAGGAATCTTCAGCGCGGGAAAATAATCCGCGCTCGCAATCTGAAGATCCGCCGACGGCTGGTCGCTTGCTTTCAGCTCGGGCCGTCCCTCGATGGTGAACACCGTTGTCTCGCTGTCGACATTGCTCGCGGGAGGGTTCGTCACCAGCGCCGCGTTGCGCACGCCGGGCAGCGCGGCGGTCTGTTGCATTAATTGTTGATAGAAATTTCTGATTTTGGCCTTGTCCGAATATTCTTTCTCCGGCAAGTTGATTTCGATTCTCAGCACATTCGCCGGTTCGAATCCTTGATAAATCTTCGCCAGGTTTACAAAACCTTGAATCATCAGTCCCGCGCAAACCAATAGCACCATCGCGAACATCACCTGCGCCACAACCAGCCCGCTTCGCAGCCTCCCTTTCGCTTGGCTCACTGTTCCCCGGCTCGCGTCTTTCAATGTTTCGCTCAGTTCCACTTTGCCTGTGTGTAATACGGTTGCCAGTCCAAAAAACAAACCGACTCCCAGCGCCAACAGAGTTCCGAATGTCAGGACGTTTGCGTTCACTTGAATTCCATTCCAGCCCGGCACCCATTTCGTCCACCCAACGGGAATGCCTGTGCGCAGCGCCCGCACGCTCCAGAACGACGCCACAATCGCCACTCCACCAGCGATGAGCGACAACTCCAGCGCTTCGGAAACAAACAATTGCCCTAGCCGTCCGCGGCCCGCTCCCAGAGCCGTGCGCACCGCAATTTCCCGCTGCCGCCCGATCATTCGCGCGAACACAAGATTCGCGAGATTCGCGCACGCCAGCAAAAGCACGAATCCCGCGGCCGCTTGCAACAGGCTGAACATGGGAAGGGTGAAGAGGTACAACTCTTTTCGCAGCTCCAGCAGTGTGGCTACCCTTCCCG
>Ga0207133_1071_pt1 | contig 18169 bp, 22 predicted proteins | sample Alteio_BWMinHeat_11_FD_153537 | JGI IMG/M metagenome (GOLD analysis project Ga0207133, IMG submission 153537) | Enriched cells from forest soil in Barre Woods Harvard Forest LTER site, Petersham, Massachusetts, United States -... | ecosystem: Environmental > Terrestrial > Soil > Temperate forest >... | reverse complement strand
GTTGCCCTCGCAATAAATCTCTTTTCAAGCTTGCTGGTGACTTGTTAAAATTTACCTTTCGAATAGCGATTACTTTAAGCCTTGTGCTAGTTACAGCTAGCACAAGGCATTGTTGAAACTTGCTCATACCAACTCCTCCTTAACTTCCTCGCTAGTGCTTTGTATCAATGCATGCTTCTCTAACCACTGAACAACATCACATTTACGATACAAAACACGACCCGATACTTTACGATAAGGAATGCCGATACCACGCCAGCGATTTGATTCAAGAGTTGCGGTTGAACAATCGCAAACAATGGCTATTGTGGCTTGTCCAAAAAAAGCAGACATTGGCGCACCCCAAAATTCTTGAATATGCTCCAAAGTTGTTCTAAGCGGTTTGAGCGATTTTTTGCTGATTGATAAAGCTTGCGAATTTGCATTTAACATTTTGATTCCTCCCTATTGAGTTAGAAAGAAGGAGGATAAAATTTATTATTTTATAAATTAGGTAAGATTATTTTGATTTTTTTGAAATAATGTTCCGCTTCGTTTTTCTGACAAATTCAATTGAAACATCAACACTCGGCTGCAGAGCCAATTCAGTGGTTAAAGCGATCTCATTATAAAGTCTCCCGTGAAGTCGATCTTTTACATATTCCTTTAAGATTAAAATAAAATGCGTGACTTCAACATTTTTAGCTTTTTGTTTATATGGCATGGTGCAGGACGGAATTGCCATTACTTCCATGGCTGTTACTAAAGCGCTTTCCAAGGACTTAAGCGTTTTGGGAAGCTGAATAATCGAATGATATTCTTCTCTTATAAATTCATTTGCGTTATGAATTTTCTCATCTAACTGCGGCGTAATAAGATATCGATCTAAAGCGGGGGTAAGATCATCCGTCAATAAACCGTTAATTAACTTTCTTGCATTGTAAGGGGAGTTAATTTCTTGAAGAAGCGATTTCGCCAGAGCCGATATTCTTTGGTATCGAGCTAATTCATTTTTTCGCGCTGCTTTTTTTACATCAATTTTTCTAAAATAGGTATCGCCATGCACTGATAACATTAAATACATAAATAATCTGTCATCAACACCTTCCTTTTGGTTCGCTTCTTCACTTGCAGCCTTTGTGGCAGACTTTTCAATTTTTTTCCACATGGCTTCAATGTAGCTTTTATCATCGATAAGTCGCTTTAATCTATTAAATATTGTTTTAGGTTCTTTACCATCACTTACTTTATTAATAATTAGCATCGCAGCATTTTTTGCACCGGCAGGCAGCCACTTCGGGATGACCGGTATTACAGTCCGTTGCTTCATTACTTCGCTCCCAAAATACCTTTGCCTTTTGCTGTAATTGCATACTGCTGATGCTGACTTCTAGGTTTGTCAGGAATAGTATAGGCTATTGCATCGATTCCTCTTAAACGTTGCAGCGCTTTTTTAACATTGCCGCTAAGTGATTTATAACCCAACTCTTGAAGAATACCTTTATTCCCAACAGGTCCCTTTAAGCATAATTTCAGTATTTTTAATTCTGTTTCTGAAACTCTTACTTGGGCTTCGACTTGGGCCTCCACATAGGCTTAACCAGCCTGACTTACCGGCCGACAAGTTAACCGTCAAGTGGCTTCGCCAATTACGCAGCAAGTTGCTGCGTAATTGTAACCTGTTGATTAATTTATTTATTCTTCCTTGTCCTCATTTAGCTCTGCTTCCAACTGCTCGATGGTAGGCAAGCTGGATTTAAGCTCTTTAGGAAGGGCTTTAGACAACGTATACTCTGATACCCCGATTGGCGCATTAATTCTTTTAAGAGCATATTCTGCGACAATTTTACTGCGAGACTCGCATAGCAATATACCAATAGTAGGATTATCTTGAGAATGTCGAAGCTGTTCATCTACAGCAGTTAAATAAAAGCTGAGTTGCCCTAAATCCGCCGGTTTAAATTTCTTAGCTTTAAGCTCAATCACAACATAGCATCGTAATTTTAAATGATAAAACAAAATATCAAGAAAACATTCCTCATCATCCACGACTAATGGTATTTGCGTGCCTACAAAAGCAAAACCAGCACCAAGTTCCAATAAAAAATTTCGAACATGATTAATCAACTCACGCTCAATATCTCGTTCATGCGCCTCTTTAGGAACAGTTAAAAAATCAAAATTGTAGGGATTTTTAAGCATTTCATGGGCTAAGTCTGATTGTGGTGGAGGAAGGAGCTGTTGATAATTAGATACTTTAGTTGCCTCAATCCCTTGTCTTTCATAAAGCTCAGTTTTTATGTGTGTACTTAGAGTAGAACGCGACCAGCCATTTTCTAATGCAGCTTTTCCGTACCAAGCAATATGTGAAGGACTACCTTTAAATTTATCTAAAAGCAACTGTACCTGGGACCACGGTAATTGCGCAGCAGGCTGCTGCGTAAATTGATCCTCATTCGGATACACCATAACAAGAAGCCGCATATATTCTAAGTTTCTTTTTGAGTATCCAGACATGCCTGGGTTGGCCATCTGCAAATCTTTAGATAGTTGATCCAACAGTTTAGAACCCCACTTCTTGGTCGCCTGAGCTTCTAAAATTTCCTTACCTAAACCCCAATAGAATTTGTATATTTCGGTACTTACTTTACTAGCAGCACGGAGCTGAGAAATTTTAAGTTTCTTTTTTATATTTTCTAGAAAAACAAGATAATCCTTATCTAGATGCAGTGATATTTCTTTAAGCTGTTTTTTCATGAAACATTCCTTTCACTAAACTCAGGATTCATTAACTTTAACAAATGATCAGCAATCATTTGCGAAGGCACAGATGGTATGCATGATTGGTTCTGGATTCCATCCGGATTTGAACTCAAGACGATCTGACTCAACCACCGAGTTATTTAATAAATCATTTACATTACGCTTCTAAAGCAATCTCGTTTTCCTCACACCATTCAACAGCAAATTCTTTATATCTCTCGTCCCTAAATTGGTACCACTCCTTATCGATGCCCAGTAAAATCACACTGTCTTTAAAACGTCTGAAAGCGCCTTTCCCTCTTAGACTAATTGACAATTGACCTGCTATTTTTTCATCCTCTAAATTTGAGATAAAATCTTCCATTATTTGATACTCATTCACTTCATATTGTGAAGGCAAAGAAAGATAATCGTTCTCATTGTCCAAATAGTCTTTTGCAATTTTGACATCTTCTTTTTGCCAATCTGGATAGTCATGATCATCATCTTCCGCGATGCGAATTGCCTCATCACTAATTAAGTAAATTTCACCTGTTTTTAAGTGGATAAAGGGCTGTGCTTCATCTGAATGAAACTCTATCGCTTCTACAAGATCGTTTAATTTAACCTTCATAAGAACCCCAACTTTTCTTGTTAACTGTAAATAACTTCTTTAGTAGTAATGTTAATTACTTCACCACCCAATTTAATGCCCATTAACTTCAGCAAATGATCAGAAACCATCTGCATTGGCATACGTAAACGCTCTACGTCCATCACAATATAACCCGCTGTTACATCCTGGCTTGTTTTATGGTTCAGCAATCGCTTTAAAGCATAGGCAGGAATATCAAGACTCTCTGCAATAGTGATAAAAGTTCGACGCAAATCATGTAACGTGAACGTCACTCCTGACTTCTGAATTATTTTTTCCATTACTTTGCGGGGCTCGATGATGTAGCCTGCCTTGCTATCACTAGGAAAGACAAACTCTGTTGCGGATTCGGTGTGGCGAGAACTCAGCAAATTATATAGAAAATCTGATAAGGGTAAAACATGTGCCAAACGATTTTTAGTATCCGTGATCGTTAAAGTCCTAGCTTTTAAATCGACCTGATCCCACTTTATACTTGCCGCTTCTTCGCGGCGCAGACCAGTGAACAAAATTAATAAGAAGTAATCACGCAGCGCGGCGGATCGTCCTGTACTGCGCTCATCTTGCACCCCCATCACCGCCGCATACCAAGCAGGCAATTCATGTGCTTTTATGACCGTTTGCCTACGTTCAACACGGTACCATGCGCGCGTATGGGATAATCGTTTGACAGGATTCTCGATGATAAGTGATCGACCCTTGGCATCCTCGTATTCTCCTGCAGCAAAATTAAAGAGGGCTCTTAAGAAACGCATAGCTAGATTTGCTCTCGCCTGACTTTTTTCACCCAACTTTCTATGGCGTTTTGCAATCATATCCTTGCTAATGTCCAACAAAGGCTTGTACTGCCAATCCAAAAAGGCTTCTTTCATGATACGTTGATAATCGAATAGCGTTGTTGGTTTGAGTGATTTTCTGGCATGTAAATAATCGGCAAATACTTGCTTCAGCGTCACGGACTTTGATTTTGCTTCCCTCTTCTCTGCAACAGGGTCAATACCGGTAGCGATTCTTCCTAATACTTTTTGCGCTTCTTTCCGCGCCATCTCCACGGTTAAGGCTGGATAACGACCCAATGTAATACGTCGAAGTTTATGATGAATGAGTTTTTCGATGAAGAAAGCTTTTGTGCCACCCGAAGTCACCCTAACGCCGAATCCTTTCAGAACAGAATCGTAATAACGCTTCTGAACTGTCTTACCTAAACCCACTGATGAAGGAATAGGTAATCTCTCAACTTCCAATTTGGTTAGTTTCATTTATTTACCGTGTCGTAACAGTGTCGAATGACTAGTTAAAAATCCTTCTAAAAACGTAGAACGGATTATAAGCATTAAATCGTGGGATTCAAGTGAAATTAGAACGATTTACAAAAATGTCGAAGCAACAATAACCCTATTTATTAGAACTCATAATCCCTTGGTCCTAGGTTCGAGTCCTAGTGGGCCCATCAATATATTAGGAAAGCTTTGACACAAAATACCCAAAAATAATTTTCATAACATAATGAAATTATTATAAAAATGTTAAAACTTTACTAAAATAATGAAAAACGATATATTAGAGAAGTATTAACACAAAAATAGCACTTATGAAAACACATGAATTCATAAATACACTCCGAAGCCAAGGCCGTTATTCTTTTACCATAACAGATGCTGAAAAGGCCTTAGAGCTCACCAAAGTTGCAACAATAAATGCGCTCAGAAGGTTACGTCTAAAAAAAGAAATAGCTAGCCCTGCTAGAGGATTTTATTTAATTTTGCCACCGGAGTATCAAATACTCGGCTGCCTACCCGCAGAGATGTTTATTCCTGATTTAATGAAATATCTAAACCAGCCATACTATGTTGGTTTTATAAGTGCCGCACAATACTATGGCGCTGCTCATCAAAAACCTCAGCGATTTCAAGTAGTCACTTTGAAAAATCGATCATCCATACATTGCGGACGTATCTATGTCGAGTTTATCGCAAATAAAAATGTGGCGAGCATGCCGACTAAAAAATTCAATACTGCTACAGGAACAATTAACGTTGCAACTCCTGAAGTAATTGCTGCTGATATAGTTGCCATGCCAGATCATGCTGCTGGAATCAATAATGTAGCCACTATATTATCTGATCTCTCAGAGACAATAGATATAAACAGACTCATTGAACTAACCAAACATAATTCTGAATTGTTTTGGTTGCAACGCTTAGGATATTTGTTAGAATTTTTAGGCTCCAAGTCACTCGCAAATAAAATTGATCAAATTCTCAGTGATAAAAAACTTCATTGGGCCCGACTAGTATCTCAAGAAAAATACAAGCCGTTACAACGAAACAAAAAATGGAAAATTATTGTAAACACAAAAGTGGAACCTGACGAATGATACCTATTGCACAAATTACACAATGGAGAACAACTGCTCCTTGGCCAGATGATATGCAAGTAGAACAAGATTTAATTTTATCGAAAATCATTATTGAAATTTTCTCTGACCCATTTCTTAATAAAGAATTAGCTTTTCGCGGCGGGACGGCTTTACATAAACTATTCTTTTCACCTGCCGCCCGTTATAGTGAAGATAGTGTGCCACGCAAGCACTAACCAAAGTGCGTAGCTGTGAATGAGATGAGGGTCGGCCCCTCGCAACCAAAGGGCAAGCTGGGTTGCAAATCACCATAAGCGGCTGTAATTAAGAGTTATGGTCGTGAGCGTTATGGGAAAAGGCATGACTAGATCATGTTAGATAAGTGTTCAAAGAGACGAGCGCAAGCAAATCATCGTTGAAGCATCGAAAGATAGAGATGGGATCAAAACGGGGAAGTGTCTTCGCCCTGGATAAATTCAGACGTAACTTGTAGATGACGGTCTGAGTGGTGCCCGGTGTAAAGATGGCGTGACTTGAACACAGGCTTATTCACGGAACGTGGGAACCTGAGCTTTCATGCTAAGGGAAAAGCGCAAGTGGAGAACCCACAAGGCGAAATACCGATGGAAAGCACAGGGGCGGAAGAACTCGTAGTAGTGATGAAGTACTTGTAATGAGTATGGAGCGAAGGGGTTCAATTTTTTCGTTGTTAAATTAAGTCAACCAGTAATGGGAGGAGCTTAGAAGTGACAACAACAAAGTCGTTTGCAATATCCAAGCAAATGGTTTTGGATGCGTATGAACGGGTTCGTGCAAGGGGCGGGTCTGCTGGCATCGATGAACAATCAATTTCTGACTTTGGAAAAGATTTGAAAAACAATCTCTACAAAATATGGAATCGAATGTCATCGGGAACATACTTTCCACCTGCTGTGAAACGAGTAGAAATACCAAAAGCAGATGGAAGTATGCGTCCACTTGGTATACCGACTGTATCCGATCGAATTGCACAAATGGTTGTTAAAATAGTCTTCGAGCCTGAAGTAGATATATATTTTCATGAGGACTCGTATGGCTATCGTCCAAATAAATCAGCTCACCAAGCAATTGGCGTTGCCCGGCAAAGATGCTGGCGCAATAATTTTGTATTGGATGTTGATATCAAAGGATTCTTTGACACTATTGATCATGAACTGTTGATGAAAGCAGTGCGCAAGCACACAACATGCAAATGGATAACTCTTTACATAGAACGATGGTTAAAGGCACCCATTCAACATGAGAATGGAAGCATCGAGCAACCAGATAAAGGTACGCCTCAGGGAGGTGTAATTAGCCCGCTACTGGCAAACCTTTATTTGCATTATGCGTTTGATCACTGGATGAAAATACACTATCCAAATGTATCATTTGAACGATACGCAGACGATATTGTGATTCATTTAAAAAGTGAAGCGCAAGCGAAGATGCTTAAGGCGCATCTCACAGAAAGATTGCAGCAATGCAAGTTAGAGCTACATCCTGTAAAAACGAAAATTGTTTACTGCAAAGATGCAGATCGAACGGCAGAATATCCCAATATAAGCTTTGTATTCCTGGGTTTTGAATTTAGACCTAGGGGCGCGAAGAATAAGCATGGAAAATTATTCTGTAACTTTCTACCAGCAGTCAGTCGAGCTGCTCTGACAAAGATGAAAAGAACTGTTAGAGCGTGGCGATTAAAATGGTGTTGTGAGAAAAGCTTAGAAGACTTATCAAATATGTTTAATCCAATAGCAAGAGGCTGGATTCAATACTATGGCAAATACTATAAATCAGCCCTATTTCCACTTGCAGAACAAATTAATCGGCATTTGATAAAGTGGGTTACGAATAAGTATAAGACGTTTAGGCGCAAACAAAGAAGAGCTAGTCATGCCTTAGGAAAGACTGCTCGGAAGAAAATAAAACTATTTGCTCACTGGAGTGTATTAGGATATTTACCGGCTGATGGAACGAGGAGAGCTGTATGACGGGAGACTGTCACGTACAGTTCGGAGAGCGGCTAGCGGGGAAGTTCCGCTGGCCGACTTGCCTTGATCTAGTCAGAACAAGCAAAGGACCCATTTCTGAAATTGCTGATGCTCTGCGAAAACGCCTAGAACCCTGGCTAGGAAAAGCAAAAACGGATCCGACTTCTCGTAGTTTCAAAATGAAATTTTATTTCAACCCAGAAAATTCACCAGCAATAAAACTTCGCATTAAAATTGAGATTAATATTGAAGAAAGCTTCTCAATACTAGATCGTTCATCAAAAGAATTTTCGGTGCAATCCGATTGGTTTGCCGGCAATGCAAAAATTAATACTTTTCACTTTAATGAATTAATTGCTACAAAATTGCGTGCACTATATCAACGCAGCAAGGGCCGTGATGTATTTGATTTGTGGTTGGCGTTAAAACACAAAGATTTTAACTCTTCTGAAGCTATTCGTGTGTTTTTAGAGTACATGAAAAAATCAGGCAAAATAATTACTAAAGATATGTTTGAAAAAAATATTGCGCTGAAATTAATGGAACATTCATTCATGGATGATATAGGACCACTGCTCTCATTCGATCTCAAAAAAACACACTCCACTCCTATAACAACAGAGAATGGTTTCTTTCTAACTACAGAAGATGGTGAGCATATGTCCACTGAAGGGTGGAGCTTAACTGATGCCGCAGAAGAAATCCAAAACAAAATCTTGTTGCATTTGCCAGAATGAAATACTTGCTACGCTTATTCAAACAATGGAAATCGAATATGAATGCCATTAGGGTCAGGCCTGACAAACAGACTTACCTAGCAAACCCATTTACATTCAAATTCAAGTCATGATATTTTTTATTCCCAACCTATTTTTTCAGCAAATCACTTTGTCCTCAGATTATTTGCAATATTCGACTTTTACAAAATATTTTTAATTTAAGGAAAATTATGGCAAGAAACTCGTGAAACTCAATTGATACTAATCGATTAAAAATACTACGACGACTCCTACTTGAAACTTCTATTGTGGACAAAGAAGAATTGCTTATTTGTAAGGAATTAATAAAAAAGTCTGCTTTTCAGGCCTGACCCCTATCCCTTGCCCCCAAGGTAATTGGTCCACAGGCTGTGGACTTTTTGGGAATGCCTTCGCATACACTTTAGATTGGTAACAGAGAAGCCTTGCGTGCTAGGAAATGCATTGCGAAGGTCATGTGAAAACTGCTCTAAGAAGTTATCACCCCACTCATATTTTTTTGCTGTTCTATTAGATCGCTTCCAAGTTGCCAATAAAAAATGATGGAATTAATACCTGATATTTTAATTACTTTTTCCATCTGTTTACGTGGTTGTAAGGAATTAATAAAAAAGTCTGTTTGTCAGGCCTGACCCTAATTATAATTACTTAAACAAATGGTATACTGCCGAACTTTTAAAATTATCGAAGGATTTATAAGAAATGCAGAGTCTTACAATCGTACATGAGCTCAACAAACCCCAAATTGATCAGCTAGTGGATTTGTATAAAAAAATGTGGTGGTCGAAGGAACGCACTAAAGATGAAGTTCTGACGCTGCTAAAAACGTCTGTGTCTTTTGGATTGATTCATGATGCAACGCAAGAGTTAATTGGCTATGCTCGCGTACTAACAGATGAGATTAAATATGCGTTTATTTTTGATGTGATGCTGCAAGAGCATATGCGCGGAAAAGGATTAGGAAAAGCACTGATAGAAGCGATTGTTGCTCATCCAAAACTTAAAAGAATAACGAGGTTTGAATTGACCTGCGTGCCAGAGCTGGTGAGTTTCTATGAACAGTTTGGGTTTAGTGAGAATTATGGGAAAGTGAGGGCGATGAGACTAAGCAAATAATCATTGGGGTCAGGCCTGACAAATAGACCTACCTAGCAAAACCATTTACATTCAAATTCAAGTCATGATATTTTTTATTCCCAACCTATTTTTTCAGCAAATCCCTTTATCCTCAAATTATTTGCAATATTCAACTTTTACAAAATATTTTTAATTCAAGGACGATTCCGAGCAATTTTGGTAGATGCGGATAACTATTTATTGGATTTGATACGTTATATTCATTTAAATCCTATTCGCGCAAAAATGGTAAATACACCGGACTGTTTTTCAGGCCTGATCCCGATCCGATCTTAAAAAACTATTATGTTATCGAATAAGATAAGCTAATATAATATCCTTTTTCATTAATTAAGAAGGGATAAACAGCGTATGACAAACTGGTTATGGAGAGCCGCACGAGGATTTACAACTCATGGTGCAACGGGTACGGGATTGTCCAGCTTAGCAACGGCAGCTGGCGCAGGGATGTTAGGGAAAAGCGCTGGAGCAGTTGGTTCTGCCGTAGGCGTTGCGGCGGGTAGCAATGCTGTTATTTTGGGATTAGTCGGTGCAGCGCTAGGTTTTTTTGAGGCAGATCATCATTTATTTGTTAAGCCCGAAAAAATAACTGACTTAATTTTCTGGGCCAAAATGTTCGCTTTAATCGGCGCAAAAACAATAGCCGCAGCAATCGGAAGCGCTATAGCATACAATAGCGAAAATCCTAATAGTTTGACCGCAGGCCAAGCTGCTGCATCAAATCTACTAGGATCCACTGTATTAAGTGTTGGACCTGTATTCCTCGCTTATGGCATGTTCAGATGTTGCAAAGCTATCACAAACTGCGCAGTGAAAAGCGAAACACCACGACTCGGGGTTTAAATTAATATTTAATAGGGTGGATTGCAGCTGCGCAGCTAATCCACCTTAATCTTTCTGCTATTAGGGTCAGGCCTGACCCACATCATTAAATTGAGAAATTGTACAGGTACTGCCGCCACATGCCGGAATATTGACTGGTTTATTGTTAAAACTAACTTTTACATAATATTTTTTATTGCTTTCAAAAAGGGAAAAATTAAGATCTGAAGCATATCCTGGAATTTTCTCTAACGGTGACTCTAGAGTATTCATTACGCTCATAATAGAACTATCATGGCCTGATAATAAAACATATTTTAAAGAAGTTTTATGCTGAATAGCTTGTTCTAGGTAATTTGAAACTGTTTTAAGAAATTCACGCCCCATTGGATGGGTGACGTCCTTTAATTTAAATTCACTGATAATTTCGGATTCACTTAATAAAATGATTTTGTCCGCATCACGACTGCTTATTCCTTTTGGCAATGAAATATGATTTAACTTACGAACATATAAATTATCTGCTAATCGATCTAGTTGTTGAAAATTATTCAGCGGAAGCCCCGTTTCCTTACTCCAATATTTCAATTGATCTTGAAGATTAATTGTTTTTTCTTTCCAATCCTTGTGGGTTGCAACATAACGATTTATTAAAGAAAAAATATTTCTGTTTGGCTTCACAACCAATAAATTATCTTCGGCATTTGGTACAGCGCAGATTGGTATTTTTTGATTTAATAGTGGTCTGACATTTATCGGATATAACCCTAACAATAATGAATCAGCGCTTTTTATTGTACGATTGAAATTTGTGGAACGTACATATATGCTGTTCGGATCATAAATTTTAGGCAATAAATGATACCTATTTATGTAATTTTTTCGTAATTGCTCACCCAATTGTATCTCATGATTTATACCTTGTGCTGTTAACTCACCCAAACCTTCTTTCCATAAAATATATGATTTAGGAATTTGATATGTTGGCGTGCGATCCCCATGACGAACAAGATCAACAGCAAATATTAGTTTTTCTTCGGCAAATGAATTTGCAGACGTTAGTAATATCATTAAAAATAAAAGGCATAAAATTTTCTTTTTCATCATAAAGATGTGACCTCGATCTTAAGAAAAGAATGTCAAATTTTTCAATTAAGGATTTGAGAAGCTGCTCTTCATAATGTAGTCATGTTATAAGAAAGAGCAGCAAATTACTTATTTTGTTACCCCTGTTGCATTAAATATTTCTTGATATCAAAAATAAAATTTTCTGCATCTAATGCATGATCAGGATTATTTTCCATCAAGCCAATAACAATTTTTGCATCTTTGAAATAAACAGCAGATGACACATAACCCACTTGATCGCCTCCATTACTTTGCCAAATAAAGTCACCATTTGTTAGATTGGGGTAGATAGCTGTAAAGAATCCCGATGAATAACCATTGTTAGTTAGCATGTCATTAGGCATCGGGTCCCCAGGTTGGTATCTGATGATATGACCCTGTGAATCAATAGATGCACATGAACCAACACCTTCATCATCTTCACAAACGATATTTTTCATCTTATCAAATGCTTTTGGTGATAGTACTTTTCCATTAAATAACGCTTGGAACCATTTAACTAGATTTTCAGTGTTAGCAATGATCCCACCTGCGCCACGCTCTATGGAGATAGGAAAAGAGGTTAAATCTCGTGATTGATAATAGACATGGACCATATTTTTTAGTTTATCTGGGTTGCTTGCTGCATTATCTGGATCATAAATAATTGTGTTTTTATCAAATCCAATTGCAGGATTTTTAATAATGCGATCATCTAGATTTTTTTTATATGTTTGACCAGATGCTTTTTCAATAATTCTAGTCAATAAAACATAGTTAGTGTTGTTATAAACCCATCCATGCCCAGGTTGTATAGGACAAGAAGAAGTAGTGCACCAAGGATGTGGGTTATTGTGGCCGTCATCATAATATGCAAAATTGATCAAGTCTTCTGATGGCCATATATGCGACCAATCCTTGTCTACTTCATCTGTAAATTTTTCATTAACACCGTATTCATATATGCCGCTAGTCATATGTACTAGTTGGTCAATTGTAATATTTTTCCATTCTGGATATTCATTAGAAAACCATTTCCCGACTGTATCATTCGTACTTAATTTTCCTTCGCTTTCCAATTGGAAGATCATTGCAGCAGTGAAAGTTTTGGTAATGCTATTAAGTTTAAGCAAAGAGTCATTCGCAATGTTTTTTGCTTGTGGATCCACTTTAGGGTCAGTGAGTGTTCCACTATTAAAATTCATAATTGAATGATCGGACAATCCAATAGACATTTGTGTCGCAAGCGTTTGGTGTTGAATTCGATATGTATCAAGCATTGATTGGATATGCTGCTGGCATTTTACATCGCATGTGTGTGTCGAATAAAATTCATAAGAATTTCGATCTTTTAATGCCGCGTTTTTTGCATTCTCAGCGATACTCGATAAAGGACAAGCAAGCAGCAGTAAAGTTGTTATGGCAGAAACAAACAGTCTAGTGTTATTTATCTTCATAATTTTAATTCACATTTTTAAAAATTAATGGGTATTTTACAGGAGTTTTCTTACTTTATGTACAAAAATTGTATAATACATGTCGCAAATCTAATTGACCCCTTCTAACACCATGAAAATTATTACCATTGGGGTCAGGCCTGACCCATATCCTTATTTTTAATTACTAAATGTGGCCTCATTTTTAGTAACGCAAATATATGAGCTATTGTTGCTAACGTAAGATTAGCACTGCCACTTTGTATTTTAGATGCTTGCGTTGGACTAATATTAAGGCGTCGAACTAATTCATTAAAACCGATTTGTTCTGCAGCCATATATCTAACAACAGCCTTAGAAATATCCTTTTGTAAGGATTGCAGATATTTCATTTCTAATTGTGCTAATTTTTCTATCTCAACAATTTCAGATTTATTCAATCGTTTTTCAAGATATTCTTGGAAACTTTTAGCTTTCATAAATTATTCCCCCTCAATTCAAATAATCCTTGTTTAAGAGAGCGGCTATGCGGTAGCCGAAGCTGGTTGCCGCATAACTCAAGTAACTTCATTTCTTTGGCAACAGATTTCAGTTGTTCCTTAGTTAATGAATCAAGCCACTTTTCAACTGTGCTTACGCCATTGTCATTACACCAATACTCAACTTTCCAATTAGATTGATCTTTTTCTTTGGTCACAGAAAATCCTTAATCTTTACTACTGTTAATTATACTACATTAAAATGTATCGGTCAAAATTTGTCGAGTGAACTAGCAGGAGTTTGGCGACGCTACCATCACACAAATTGATAAAGCCAATAAGATTCGTTTTGACCTAGCGTGTATTTTAATAACTTAATATGCGAGTCCGCCACAGGTTGATTTGACAAAAATAAAACATGCGTGTGCTCTGGAAAATGATGCAAGGTGAGGCTTAATGCTTCAGCAGGAGACATCGTTGTATCAAGGTCAAGGCGCGTATCCCAGAAGGCATAAGTGCCAAATTGATTCGCAGCAATATACCAAAATCGCGTATGCGACAGATAAGGCGCGACTGCGGATGCATACGTATAAAAATGCGCAGCAATAATGTCATTTTCGTAGTGATTTTTTTAATAAACTGCGCTATTTCTTTAAACTTGAAATAACAGCGCAATCAGACTGCAATAAAGATAAGGCTTTGTGAAGCGAAGAGGTCAAGACGGAAGCAATTTTTTCTTCGCAATTATAAGCAGGAATATAAATAAGAATTTTCTTGGTTAAAACAATATGATGTTTATCTTGATATTCCATCATCAATGCTTATTATTTGAGTTAGATTGCTGTGATTTATACCATAAATAGCAACCTAATCACAATAAAGTTTCTTCGCTTTTCTTTCAATCATGCAGCTCTTTTTGGATGCTTCTTAATCCACTCCTTAAGTGCCTCATCCATTCGTGTCTGCCAACCCTCGCCGGTCGTTTTAAAATATTCCACTACCTCCGGGCTATAACGCAATGTGACAGATACTTTCTTTAGTTTTACCTGCGGACCTCGCTCTCCTCGCTTACGTTTTGGAAGCACATTCACCAACTGCGACGGCAATACTTCTTTTGCCGACCGCATAGAGCGAATATCTTTGCCTGTAAGCTCTCGAACTTGTCCAGCCTTATTGGTTAATGATTTCTTTTTCATATATTTTTTTTGGATTTTTCAGGATCAAAATCAATTTTTCATAATTTAATTGTAGTTACAAATAAATAAACAAGTCAAGAGAAAGCTTAGCCAATGATTCAACGCAATCAAGATGACATCAACGTTCTTGGACAATGCGCAATAAGCCGCTTCAACGTCAACGCCTTCCACGATTCCAATGGACAATTAGCCGGCCGCTCAGCAGGCAAACAGACGAATTGCGCCGACTCTTTCGTCGTTGTTTTCACACAACTTTGCCATTCCGGAACACTTAAATATTTAGGCGGCAGCATCGCTAAAGTCGATGCTGAAATTGCCAATAAAAACAATCCTGTAATAATTTTCTTTATTTTCATAATATCTCCTATTGGTTATTTTCACGTTGTATAATACCCGATTTTCGTAATTATATTGAACAATTTTATATTTTCTAGCCTAAATTAAGCTTTTCTTAAGAAAAATGACCTACAATGACGTTATGAAGCTAATTTAGTAGCGAATTAAGGATGGGATTATGGATCCTCGTAGTACGCAAAAACAATTCGAAAACATTAGAAACAAGATAGAGAATACTAACCTGTACAATACTAGGCTTGGGGATGTTATTCGTGAAATTGACAATACTGACCCCGCTACAATTCAACACTATATTGATAGGATAGAGCAAGAGGCCGCAGATCTACTATCAAAGAATGAGTTAATTTTAAAAGAACCATTTTTTGATGCTTTGCAAGAAGACTTAAAAACACTTTTCACACTCTGCAAAGAATACCAACTTATCAGAGGGATAAATTTCTCGGTTAATAGCGGAGAAGAAAAACGATCTGGAGACAATTCCCCTGCACCACCGCTCTCTTTAGAAACTAAACCGCACGCTAGCTCACCCCCTCCCGATTCATATCGGGAAGATCTCGCAACAGGGATAGGTGGCGGCGCTCTGGTGGGTACATTTTTATTTCTTATCCCCCCTCTTACTCCATTTTTTTTGGTAGGAACAATATTAGGTGCTATTGCTGGGGCATTAGCAGCAGATATTATAGATGCCTTAAAGCCTAAGGTTACTGTTGCAAATAAAAAAAATAGAAAATCGGCTGCTCCAGTTGTAGCTGTAACTCCAACTCCGGATCAAACTACGAAAAACAGCAGCGCATCTAGTATTCAAACGAGACTTAAACAGGAGCAACAAGCAGAACCAAGATATGATGAAATATATAATCCCTTTCAAGGAAGTGACCTCAATACATATGAATATCGCAGCAACTCCGAAAAAGAAAAACGGGCAAAAGAGATATATCATCTTATTGAAGGCTGCGTCATCCCACAAAATGAAAATCTAGAAAAAATAAAAGCACTTTGGGACAGTGAAGATGAGACTCGTGAAGATATTGCTTTATACATCGAAGGCTTCAAAGAGATAGAGCAGAAAGAAGAAAAAGTAAAGACACCCTCTACTAAGTTAAACTTTTTAGAAAGTGAATATGGCGCTTTGAAACGACATAAGACTGGAAATCCTAGACGTGACGCCCTTTTCACAGCGATCTCAGACCCATGGGCAATGACTCGTGAAGATCTAGAAAATTTACGAGCTCTGCACAACGAATTAAATTCAAGACCCAGCTTGGAAAGCACTGCAACTAACCCTTCTGTTCACCCCTCACCACGCGCGCCTCATCGCTAACTCTTATCTTACCAGTGAGTTTTTTAATGTAGGGTAGGCAAAGGAGCGCAGCGACGTGCCCTCCTCCCTATATTAAAATTATTTTTTCATAATGAACACTAACATCTGGGTCGCGGATGAGAATCCCTGAAATATCCTGTTTCCACCGCTTTCATTGTAGGAGACACATGCCTTTCTGCCAACGAAGGAATATGCGCCTCGCTATAGGCATGCAGTATATTTTGTAGTTTATGTTCAACATCGATTAAATCATGATCTTTATCCCCTGCGCGCTGTCTAACATAGGCAATAATTCTTTTTAACATGATTTGACGACGCATGACGCTAGGGTCACTCGCAAAAGGGACGCCTCCCCCTCCACTCGTACCCATTCCCATGCCAACTGGGCTCATGTAACGCTGCTCCAACATTGCGACTGGATCGAGTAAGCCTAACGTTTCTTTTTCTTTTTCTGTTAAAAACAATTTCGTTGAAGCACTGACAACCTTGAGCATATGCCGAATGGTATCTTCTGCATGCACAATAGCATCGTGCCTCTTTTTTTCTTCATATTTTTCCGTTGCAACGCCTACGCCTAAGCTAATTAATAATTTTTTTCGCTGACTCATTTTTTTAATCCTCTTAAGTTATGTATGTTAATTTTTTAAAAAATATTATTTTTTCTTATTCGCCAAGGCGTTCAACAATGCATTCCCTAAATTATTTTCTTTGAGCGCACCCGTTTGCATCTTAATTTTCTGCGGTAGACTTTTTGAATCTGGTAAAGGAGAGGGCGAATCCGTTAGGCGCATGCTAAGTTGAATACGCTTTCGAGCTAAATCCACTTCGAGTATTTTGACTTTGACAATATCACCGACTTTAATAAATTCTTGCGGATCTTTGATAAAATGATTGGCCAGCATAGATTTATGCACTAATCCATCTTGATGCACACCGATATCGACAAAGGCACCAAAATTGGCAACATTAGTGACGACACCTTCTAACATCATGCCGATGGTTAAATCTTCCATTGTCTCGATGCCTTCTTTAAAAGTCGCTGTTTTAAATTCAGGACGAGGATCGCGGCCAGGTTTTTCTAATTCACGTAAAATATCGGTGACCGTGGGAATACCAAATTGATCGTCAATAAAATCTTTTGCATTCATGCTTTTTAGAAAAGTTGTATTTCCCATGATTTCTTTCATTGTTTTGTTGGATTTTTTTAAGATTCGCTCAACCACAGGATAGGATTCTGGATGCACAGCAGAGGCATCGAGTGGGTTATTGCCATTGACTACGCGTAAAAATCCGGCCGCTTGCTCAAATGCTTTTTCACCTAAACGCGAAACTTTTTTTAATTGTGCGCGATTTTTAAAAATTCCATGCTGATCACGAAAAGCGATAATATTATTGGCCACGGTTTCATTTAAGCCTGCGACACAAGCCAGTAATGGTGCGGATGCGGTATTGACATCCACCCCCACTGCATTCACACAATCTTCCATCACAGCGTGTAACATGCGGGATAATTTTGTTTGATTCACATCATGTTGATACTGGCCCACACCAATTGATTTTGGATCAATTTTCACAAGCTCTGCCAGCGGATCTTGCAAACGTCGCGCGATAGAAACGGCGCCGCGATAAGTGACATCTAATTCGGGAAATTCTTTGGCCGCTAATTCTGATGCAGAATAAACAGACGCGCCTGCTTCTGAAACGACAATACTTGTGAATTTTAATTCAGGGTGACGTTTTTTTAAATCCATCACTAATTTATCTGTTTCGCGCGAAGCCGTGCCATTGCCAATACTGATTAATTCAACA
>Ga0207133_1059_pt2 | contig 18621 bp, 17 predicted proteins | sample Alteio_BWMinHeat_11_FD_153537 | JGI IMG/M metagenome (GOLD analysis project Ga0207133, IMG submission 153537) | Enriched cells from forest soil in Barre Woods Harvard Forest LTER site, Petersham, Massachusetts, United States -... | ecosystem: Environmental > Terrestrial > Soil > Temperate forest >... | reverse complement strand
CTGATATTCATCATTGGGAAAAGAATTTCAAAAGGAGGAAACAAGCATGAAATGTGTCATCTGCAAGATGGGAGAAACACGTCCAGGAAAAGTCACGGTAACTTTGGAACGTAATGAAACCACACTCGTCTTCAAAATGGTCCCAGCAAGTATTTGCGTAAATTGTGGAGAAGAATTTGTAGATGATCATACCACCGCAAGACTTCTTAAGTCTGCAGAAGAAGCAGCGCAAGCAGGGGTTCAGGTTGATATTCGCGAATACATTGCAGCATGAAGTCGTAAAATAGCATACACTTTATATTTGTAAATCGTATTGATTTACCAGCAAGGAGGGGTGGCCGAGTGGCTTAAGGCGGCGGTTTGCTAAACCGTTGTACGGGTGTAAACCTGTACCGAGGGTTCGAATCCCTCCTCCTCCGAAAATTTGGTATATTCCGGGCAGATCCTTTACAGAATATTCCGGGCACATAGTTTACACTTTAAGGCATATCCAGTTGGACAGGAGGAGATATGCCTTGGATGGAAACTTGTGTCATGGACGAGAGAACTAAATTCGTAGGACGGCTGTTGGCCGGAGAGAAGATGGCGCCCCTGTGCCGGGAATTTGGCATTTCCCGGGTGACAGGGCACAAAATCTGGAATCGCTATCAGCAGGACGGTTCGAGAGGACTCTACAACCGAAGTCGAGCTCCTCATAAACATCCCAATCAAACTCCGTTCGAAATCGAACAATTGATTGTTCGTCTGAAACGGGAAAAACCAAATTGGGGGGCTCCAAAGATTCGAGAGCTTGTCAGCAGAAAGTATCCCACCCTCCAGCTGCCTTCAACCAGCACAGTCCATAGCATCCTCGATCGTCATAACTTTGTAAAGAAGAGGCGAGCACGAAACATTTTCCGGGCGACAGCGACTTATCTTTCAGAACCAGAGCAGCCCAACGATTTGTGGTGTGTCGACTTCAAGGGACAGTTTCGGATGCGAAACGACGATTACTGTTATCCCCTCACGATCTCAGATTTTGTCAGCCGTTACTTGTTCACTTGTGAGGCGCTGGATAGCACTGCAGCAAGACCTTGTTTCTCTATCTTTGAGGAAGCCTTTCAGGAGCATGGACTTCCCGTGGCGATACGCAGTGATAACGGGAATCCGTTTGCCAGTGGCAACTCCACGTGGAATATGACCAGGCTCTCAGTATGGTGGATCCGACTGGGAATCAAGCTGGAAAGAATTGAGCCCGGCAATCCTCAGCAGAATGGCCGGCATGAGCGTATGCACCGAACCCTCAAGCTCGAAGCAACCTAACCCCGAGGAAACCTGCTTCAGCAACAAGAGCTATTCGACCAGTTTAGAAAGCGCTTCAATGATGAACGACCTCACCAAGCGCTCGCCATGAAGTGTCCCGGTGAAGTGCATCAGCGCTCTGTCAGAACCTACCACGGACTACCGGATCTGACGTATCCCGGTTTTGACAAGACGTTACTCATCTCAAATTGCGGGAGGATTCTCCTGCGGGAACTAAAGATTCATATCAGCAAGGCCTTCTCCAACCAGCCGGTAGGATTAAAGCAAGTCGATCAGGGAATCTGGCAGGTTGACTTTATGAGTTACACCATCGGATACTTCGATGAGGAGAGTCGTAAATTTGCTCCGAACGACGATCCTTTTGGTCTTCACCTGAATCATTTATAAACAATTCACATGAAAAGTGTAAACTATGTTGCTACAATAAACTGTAAACTATGTGCCGGTAAGTACAACGGGTATTTACCTGTAACATCCTTTTCCAGAGATATGATCATTAGGAATAGAAAGTAGAGCCTTCCCTCCCAACCCCAATAACCTACATGTCATTCTGCATCCGAATCCATTAGTAATTCTGGAAAAATCTCTCTCCGATGAGCAAGCAAAAAGCCCTCAAGATTGCGCTTGAGGGCTTTTTGATAGAACTTAAAGGAACGAGTTTACTTGGGTGTTGTTGCAGGAGCTGCAGGTGTTGCGGCTGCATCTGCAGGTTTCGCTGCTTCAGCTGCCTTTGCTTTCTTCTTCATGGTGTGCTTCTTGGCCATCTTCTTTGCTTTAGGCTTTGCTTCAGTCGTTGTCGCGGCAGGCTTTGCGGCATCTCCCATAGGCTTCATATCGTCAGCTCGGACGATAGAGAACATACCAGACAACATGAGCCCGGCAACAAGCAAGGTTAACTTCTTCATTTATACTTCCTCCTTTACGTTTCTTTTTTGGCTTTTGACCATTTTATATGTTGCATATTATACGAATTTTTAAGCAAAAAGTTCCAATAAATTAGTTTTATTTGCTTTTGACCCTATTCCCCTATAAAAGGTACAAAATTAGCCCTTCAAAAATCAATACACTACATAATCTTAAATTAGGGGTTTCAGTTCGGTATGAAGCAAGTTCCTGAAACCTTTTCTCAGGATCAAGTCATTCATTGGGAATATCGATGCAAAAACCGAACGTTCAAGCCGGCTCAACCTTTCTCCATCACCTATGAAATCGATACTCGCAGATTTGAATAGTGGGGCCGATTGGAAAAGAAGTTTTCTCAATGTGGTCTTTATAGGTTATCTCGGTGAGTTCCGGAGCAAGTTCGGACACGATGTGCCGACGGGTATACCGACGGGGACCCATGGGGCGCCAATCCAAAAAATTCCTCCGGCCAAAATGGATCAGAACGTAGTCAGCGCCAGGATTGAGCCATTTGAAAAGCTGGGTTTTATATCGTGCGCGATCAGAGGTTTTAAGACTGTGAAAACAACCGGAGTCAAGCACAATATCAAATGTGCCTGCCCCTTCCCAAGTTAAGACATCTGCATGAAAAAAGCTAATCTCTACACCAGCCTGGCTTGCACGGGTCTCTGCCATTTGCAAGGCTACCGGCGTAAAATCAATCGCTGTAACTTCATATCCCATTTTAGCAAGCTGTACGGAAAATACTCCTGTCCCACACCCAATGTCCAGAAACCGCCCTGGCTTAGTTCTTTCCGAAACAGCACTGCCAAGCCATTCGGGCAATTCTTCCCGATGCCAGGGAAGATCTTCCGGCCGCTTGGCCTTTTGGTAAATTTCTTTATAAAAACCTTGGGACATAGTATTTCTCGTTCAAAACAAAATGATTTAACCTTTCAATGCATTATCAATCAATATTGTCGGGTACTTGCAAGCATTTGGTACCCTATTATGCGGTCTCGCGCTTCACAGGATCAAATATGATTTGCAGCAGGAACGATATCAATCTATTCAAAAATTGGGGGGGGGGGGGACAAATAACATACCGTATTTCGTAAACCTATAAATTTCACAGGATAAATTTGGTGCGCCCTGCAGGATTTGAACCTGCGGCCTACTGTTTCGTAGACAGTCGCTCTATCCCCTGAGCTAAGGGCGCCTTAGATGGATTCTCTGACGACGTTTTGAGATAATCCGGATTACTTTCTAAACCGTTTAAAACCTGTGTAGCACCAGTAAAGCACATCAACCCTTTTGGGAGCAATTCAACCGCTGCTCTCTTGTGAGCTGGACTTAAGTGGCTGTAACGTTCGGTCATCTGAGTTGAGGCGTGCCCCATCAATTCAGAGACCGTCTTAAGGTCCACTCCCTTCATCACCAGATCACTAGCAAAACAATGACGTAGGTCATGCCATCTAAAATCCTTTATTCCGGCCTTCTCTAAAGCCGCCTCAAATGGCTTCCGATATAGCGAGTATTCCGCTTTACCCTTAGATGTTCCAAAGACCCATTCTGAAACTGTCGGGATTGATTTTAGCATATTTGAAAGTTCTGTGTTCACCTCAACATAGCGAGGCTGGCCTGATTTTGAGTGCCTGATTCTTATCTGATTCATATTGAAATCAACATCTGACCATTTTAGATTGAGCATTTCGGCCTGTCGCATCCCGGTTAATAAAGCGAAGAAAACAAGCCTCCGAGTGGGAGGGGGACAGCCATTGAGAAGATTCACTTTATCACTCAGTCCCAAATATCGCATTCGTCGTCTCTCTTTCTCGCTATAAAACTTGATCTTTTTAACCGGGTTCTCTTGGCATTTGCCCCATTCGATTCCCTTGTTAAAGGTGTGCTTGAGCAATGCCATTTCCCGGTTGACGGTGGCTTTTGAAACTCCGTGAGAAGTTCTTTTGGATACGCCTTTATTGAGTCTGAAAATTCGGTATTCTTCCAGCTTGGCTGGGGTGATTTCATGGAGCAAGTGGTTCCCCATGAATGCGTTGATGATCTTAAATTTTCCGATATTATCTTGATAAGTCAGCTTAGAGTGCTTAGCATAGAGTTCCAGATAATCCGTTGTCAAGTCGCTTAGCTTGACCTTAAGATGCTCAAAACCATGTTGAACCTTCTGAGCTTCGCTCCGTTCTTTGAAATAAATCTGTTCGGCAAGCTTCTTGTCACTGGTTCCGGTTGAACGGACAACCCTCTTCTTGCCGGGAAGCTTGAACGAATACCATAAGTACCGACTGTTTGGGTGCCGATAAAGACCCATGCGTTAATTCTCCATCATGCTAACCGTTCCAATCCGTTTCTTTCTCATCCAAAGGTCGATCACTTCCCGGTCAAACCGCTTGGATCGCCCGATTTCGATGAATGGGATTTGTCTTTTCGAGATCATTGCATAGACCGTAAACTTGGATATCCTCAAATAATCAGCGACTTCCTTAACGTTCATATATCTTCCGAAATCCGCCTTGGCGGGGGGTATTATAACGCTGGGTCCCTGATTTGGCAATAGTGGATGCAGATTTTCTTCTACCATGACTTTGATGTCCTTGTCCCCAATGATTTCATTTCAAAACTGACTATTCTCTTGAATCTATAATACTTTTGAGCTGGTTTCCTAATCTGATCTAATAATATTCTTTGAACTCCAGATTGATGTCAAGTACCGTCTTCTTGACTATTTTTTAAATATGCTTTGCTTGAAATACGGAGTTAATTCTCGTTTGATTCCCAATTGAAGAGGTGCGAGACCCTCATAAACAGGTGCGACTCTGGGATTCGTCCTTCTGGAATACATTCCCCGACACCTTGGGCTGCAAAGCCTTCCGAACCCCCTTCGTACATCTTTTACTCTGGCTGAGAAGAACCGTTTACAAATATTACAGGTTTTCTCAATGCGTTTTGGCTGATTCGACATAAATCCTTTTGATTCTTTCTTAGTTCATCATTGGATTGAGAATCTTTAAATGAAGGATTTCCCATTCCTGAAGTGCTTTTTTAAACTCTGATATCCCGGCTCTGCCATGCTTAACGGTGATCCAGATATGATCCAGATTGTCATTGACTGCATCAATTCTGGCCATAAGTCCGGGGTTCTCCATATTCAAATGATCATATAACCCGGCTATCCACTGATCCGACAATTTGTCAACCGAGGCCTGGTAAAAGCGTTTCAAGTCGTTCTGCGGAACCTGATTCGTAATACCTCTAAGCCTTGCCAGTTCGGACTTTGCTTTTTCTAAGTAGCTCATATGTTCCTTGTTCTTCAGCCTACGAAATAAACGAAATATGTGGTAAAAGAGGGATTGGATAAGAGATTATCCCCCTTTTTTCGTTTAATTCGTACCATGACCGGAACTCAAAGCCCAGAGCTGCCTTGGTCTGCCTCCTGTTTCTTCCTTTCTAAACGTGATTAAACCATAGCCTTTGAGGTTTGAAAGAGCCAATTCAATGCTGTCCGCCCTTTTGTTTCGCCCAAAGAGCTCATTGATACCTGTTTGATCTAGTTCACCGCGTGATTCCAAAGCTGATAGAATATCGTCCGCCACTGGATCGCCCGTTCTCATTCCAAAAATATACCTGACGCTGGCTTCAGCACGTTCCCAAAATGCCAGGGCGGCATTAAGATGCTCTATCTTAATAATGGCTGACTGATCAAGGAGAGCGTAAAGGCATGATAACCGCGCCACTTGCGCCTGCCCCCTACTTACAATGGTTCCGTACATTCCCGGTTTATCATTTCCTAGATCGTCATAAACTTTGCTCCATATTTCTTTCGTCTCATCGTCCCGTTTCATTTCTTCAACCGTCTGAGCGTATGTGACGGCATCTTTTAACCGCTCCGCAAGCCTTTGAATTTCGCTGGGTGAGAAATTACCACCTTCCGGGAGTGATTTCGACCGTTTCACAACCATCCATAAAAACCGGTTCGCAAAACCATTTGCTAGTTCGGTTTCTTTTAAATTTCTGAGCAATTCGGGTATGGTAATATGACCAATGATTGAAATACTTGCCCCCGTTGCTTTAGCTGGACTATTTCTTGTTAGCGTGTTTAGTTCCCCAGAGTCATAAGCTTCCCTTATTATTACGGATAAAATATTCCCTTCCCGATTCATCGCTTTAAGCACTCTGGAAAATTCAGCTTCTACTACCAGAAGTCTTTTGTCTGAAACTCCCAAATCAGCTTCCAGAGGATCTCGAACTCTGTAGATAAGCCCTTCTCCGCTGGAAAGTCCTGAAACCAGATTGTTTGTTTGCCAATCAGTGGAGTGCGCTTTGAAAATCTCTTTGAGGGTTCCCCAAGATACGCCCTTTCGCGCCATAGATGTGTTTCCTACAATGACGCCGTAGAGGTTTAGAAAATTCTTAGCCCCTGATACCACATAGTGAGGATTTCTGCCTATTGCGCTTGAAAATGCCACAAGAAAATTAAGCAGAAGGGCGGCGGGATCTGCTTCCGTGTGTGGTAGAATCGTATTAACCACCTCACCCGCCAACCCGTGAAATGCCTCCTGTTCTATGTCCTGAGGCCACTTCTTTTTCTTCGTGGGGTACGAATTAAACGAATTATGCCCATTCGACCCCACCGCCGCAATCTCTTGAATTTCTTGACGGGCCTTTTCGCTGGGTATAGTTTTCATGACGCCATTCCTCCCGCTAAGAATCTGACCGCCTGCTTGAAACTATGCCCATATTTCAATTGGGAAAACGCGATAGCATCTCCACCCTTACCGCAACCGAAACAAAAGAAACCGCCGCCATCGGGGTAAACAGTGAAGCTCGCGCCTCTCTCGCTGTGAAATGGGCAGAGTCCACGGTAGAGCCGCCCGGCCTTTCTCATTTCCAAGCCGTCCAAAGATTCAATGGGGAAGGATCGTGCGCGCTCAATCATTTCATCCGTAATCTGGTCTGCTGATTCCTTCCCATCCATTAGGTTTTTGAGGCGCCATAGCCGTGTCAAGTGGCGGTCGATTTCGTCCAGCTTAAGACCGAGTATCATCATAACTAACTCAAAACAAACAGCACGAGTATCGGGATCGTATCCTTTGCCGCGCTCAATGGCCGCTCTCACGTTATCTAAGACTGACTTGCGCACCACCTTCCATTCTCGGATTTTCGCTGGGATGATCCGCCGTGCCTGTGGGAAGGCTTTGATAATCTCCTGATCCGTGAGGGGTTTAGGGCCTGTGGTTTGAATTTTAGGCATTGGACGCCTCATTCCTTCTCAGAAGACGGTAGATGTGTCGTTCTGTTCGATTAAATGCATTTGCAATTGTCGATATTGATTGTCCTTTATCTCTCATTTTCCTTACATCCATCAAAACAATGCGTTTGTTTTTTGGGATATAAATCTGCCTTCCAGCAAATTTTGAGATGCATTTCCTACAAAGTTCATGCCCATTCATGTTTGACCTCCATAAAAAAACCGACTGCTCAAAACGCGACAAACGAGAAGCAAACACTCCTCTGTTTGGCTACGTCTTGAACAGTCGGTCTTAAATTATCCCTGACTAGCGCCCCTGACCTAGGTTTTCTTTCGAACTACCTAGAGGTGCATCTGCTAATCAAGCTTTCGCTTAATACTGACTTCCAAAACCAAGCGTCTATGACCATCAAACCATACGGTTTAAACCCGACCGAGCCGAAGCTCGAGGTTATCCCCGATTGGTTCGCTTAATATTTTACTTATGGTTCCTGAAATTGTCAATAAGACAAAACCAAAAGAAATGTCACTCCTGGATGTGAGATGACTTAGATCGGAAGGCCCTCTTCTGAGTCGCTTCCTTCTTTTCGTTATTTGGAGGAACCTCATGATTTGACCAGTATAAAACGAAATTACGCAAAGCTTTAATAAAATTATTGACCCATGTCACAAAAGGTTTCAAGATCAATTTGTTCATCACAAATGTAACAGACAGGATGAGGTAAATAGTTGAGAGCAGTAAAATTATGGAGCAGAGGATTAGATATAATTTAGGTGGAGGATCGCTATCTAAAAAATAACTGACCGTGACCAAAATGGATGAAACAACGACCGCCACCAAAGACGCTTTAAGAGTACCCCTCCATCGTATTTCTTTCCCCCATGTCCACCTGAAGAAGACTCTGATAATGGATAAAATGCCAGTCAGTATCATCAGCGCAAGAAGTGTGATGGCAGGTCCGAAGAAAACCAGGTGAAGAATGTGAATTTGGATAGTAGAAAGGATGCTCTTTAATCCATTCATTCTTAAAAATTCCCAATGCACATCTAATCCTCCGGTTCCTGTTCCATTCAGAATTAGAAAACCCAAACATGCCCAATAGCAGGACAACCAGAAGTAGGCACCATCATAATTATAACCGAAGAGACACAATTCAATCGTGTCTAACGCTTTTGAACACTTCTCCATTGCATTCTTTAATGTCATTTTTACAATACGTTCTTTATGTCCGTTTAATTTTTATCGTGGTCATTTTCGGACAACTTTTTTCTCATTCGTTTCTGAAAAGAGGTTGAATCACTTGCTGATCTTTGCTCGGGTGTGAAAATTCCAACATTCAAGGCCTGAAACGATTCTTCCCCTTGAGAATCGACCACCATCTGCCACACATAACCCTCAACTGAATCCACGAGGTATGTGTCAGCTCTCACAAGTGGCGAGAAAACCAACTGATACCGTCCCACGACTGGTGGTGAGTTGAATTGTTCGGGACTAGACTTGGACATGACAACCTCATCTCTACTTTGATGCCACATCGTATCAATTGCATCGCATCCTGAAAGGGTGAGAATTAGAAATACAATGAAAACTTTTTTCATCCCGGTCTCCTTACCCTCAATAAAGAGGGGTGCTTCACACATCTCGGCGACCTACGAGGAAGACCGAGCGTGCTGGCACCCCAAGTGCCAGCCTTTTCGTGTCCCCTACTCGTAGGTCAGGAGCCTAATAGCTCCTTTAAGGGAAGGCTGTTACTTCTTAAATTCTTTGTTTAATTCTATCTTTTACAGTTCACCTCATTAGATAACGGTTTTGATCGTAGTAATTGATTCTTTTTAGTTGACAGATGTTTCTTAAACCATTTTACAGAAATTTATAAATTTCATATCCAGCATATCCGATTGCCAATAAATTCCCTATCGCTGAAAGCAACAACCGTCCCAAGTGGTTTAAAAAAGAAGCATAGATCATCCCAAAAACTGAAAGGCAAGTTACTGCAAAGAGCGGTATTAAAAATCGTTTTGCAAGCTGTTTTATAGACTCCAATCGTGATTCAATACGAATCCATTTTCGAAACCATTGAGCTACAGGAGGATTACCTGTGATAATTTTTTCCCGATGTTCATTGCTTGCCCCTTCAAATTCCAAAACGTCCTGAGAACGTATGCTATTTTTAGCATTGTGTAAAAATTCTTTAGTGAACTGAAGTTCTGATTCTAAGGATTGTATCCTAATAAAAGTGAATCCCAAGGAAATGGATAAAATAGTTGCATCTCCTTGAAATACTGCACTGAAAAAATAGTGGGCGGTATATGGTTCCATAGTTCCTCTGCCTAATGATATAAAAAAATGACTTCGTTTTGAGGAGGCAATCAAGGAAATTCAGAGAGACCAATATTCTTGTATAAAATATCTGCTCTTCTTAACTCTCATACTAGTAAACATTCTGTCATAATTGTAGAATCCTCTTTATGTCTTCTAGAATATTATCATCCCTTCAGGCACGATATGAGTCGCTTAAGGTAACAGTATCCAACGATGCGAAATCTCCCCAAGCTGCAAAGTTTTTAATTGAGCTTACGGATATGTCACTTAAGTTTTTAGAGAAAACAAGCGTTAGGGTTCCGCTAATTTCGCTCGTTCCTAATAAATCCTATTTCTCTTTTAGTTTAAAAAGTGGAAAGCAAAAGACTGCAAGAGCAATAAATGAGGCTCTCTTCGATTTTAAAGTACGTGATAGACTAAATCATATATTAAACAACTCTCTAGTTACCCTGCCTCAAGAAGAACGAAAGAAGCTTTTATACACTACAGCAATGGCTTTTTGTTGTGCCATTGACCTTTTAAAAAAGGGTGATCAAAAGACACCTGCGACATATTTTGAATGCCTGATTGAGCATCTATTATCTAGAACGTTCGGAATTAACCCCAGAAGTGAGGTGGAAGTATTACGTCTTGAAGAAGAGGCAAGCACATTGCCAACTGATCTAATATTTGATTTAGGACCGGGGAAATCAAAATTTCATGTGCCCATTAAAATTTCTACTCGTGAAAGAGTTATTCAAGTCTTCGCCCATCAAAAGGTTTTGGATGGAGTGCACGGAATTGGAACGTTTACGGGTATGTTGGTTTGTTTGACAGAGACAAAGCTAGATCACACGAAAAATGAAGTTGTAGAGATATGCTTACCTAAACAGTGGATTTTATATCAACGCTTCATTGCCCCAATACACCGCTTTTACTATTTTGATCTTCCTAAAAAATATGCCCTACTAAAAACTTCCACACCACCTATGCAAGTTCTAAGTTTTTCTGAGTTCTTTGACGAAGCTCAAAGCCTAACCGTTCCCAAATAACTAATTTACTCCATACCATCTGCTTCTTCCATTACATTTTCTAAACACCAAAAAATAGGAATGATTTTTCCTTGCATGTATTTGCCTTATCATTCTACTTACACCCGGTTTATTCAGCCTAAGGAGAACAAAAAGGTCTTCAACAATAAACCCTTTAGAGCTATATTCATTAATTAATTCAACATGAGTTAATCTCTGTTGGTTAGCACAAACTTCGTCAGCACACTTTACGATAAAAATTCCATTTGTCTTTAAAATTCTATAAGCCTCATTGCCTGCTTTAAAGTATAAATCCAAAACAGCTTCGTGATATTTTTTGTTAGACCCATTTAATGCAACGTTATTCTTGTAATAATTCTCATAGTTTTGATGTCCATTATGTGCAGTACCACCAGGAGTATGCATGTATGGTGGATCTAACACAACTACATCCATCATCATATCTTTATATGGTAATTTCCTACAGTCCACTCCATTTTGTGCATCAGTTGCATGAAGCTTATAAAGTTTACTAGGAACATTTCTCCAAAAAACTCCCTTACCATAGGTTACATCTGCTATATTACTGCCCGGTTTAACATACAATGATAAAATTTTAGGGAATAATTCATCGTTATTACCTAATTGAGAACTGAAAACTAAATCGTTGGTGGCCTTACCATTTGGTGATTTCCGTTTTGGTCTGATGTCACTTATGCCTTCAGTAACAGTAACTTTATTTAAGACAACATTGATTTCCGAGGATTTTTGAATAGTTGGTCGCCATGAGGGAGGGATACGATTTGTCAAAATCATTAGTTCATTCTCGTCATGCCCCAATGCTTTTGCAATTTGACGTACAACATTTTCTGACGGCGAAATATGACCAGCTTCAATCCTAGACAAATAGGCATGATTAACATTAACAGTATCAGCCAATGTCTTAAGGCTCAGTTGTTTTTCAATTCTTAATTCTTTTAACCTAATTCCAAACTCCATGCCAAATTCTATCGGATTGTGACAAATTTGTCAACCCTATTAATAATGCAAATTTGAGATGTTCTTTGTGCGTTAATCATATCGAAATGACTCGTTTTTTGAGATTAATCATTGACATATTTTTATCGATTGAGAATATTTTTCCTAGACTGCTCAACTGTGCTTTTAAAGGTAGCTTTTAAATTGACACAATTTGCCTCGAAACCTTTGTATTTACTTAACTGTGCACTCATGAATGGGACTTTTTCAAGCTGAATTTGATCTATATCAAACAGAACTTCCTGTATCTGTTTTTTAGTGTTACGTTGTAAATCATCAACTTTTAAATCAAACTGATTCTCAGATTGCTCTAGCTGAATTATCATATTCCCACTTATAAATCCTTTACCGGCAAAATCGTTTATTATCCTCTGTTGGTCTATAATAAAAGAATCTTTGATTTTTCCTATTTGAACTTCTGATTCTTCAATAATGTTATCAATTCGAATCTTTGATTTTTCTTTTTTAAAATTATCTTCCCGTGATTGGCCTTTAGATTTAGTTCTTTTCTGAGGATTAGATGGTTGAATGCTTGATTTCTCAGCTTGCATTGCCGAATCGTTCGCGTGATTATCCTTCTTTGTATCTGTTAGTGACATTTTAAAAAAAGGAGACGGGCCATTCATTCCGAACTCGGTCAATTTAAAATGATCTTTCCACCATGGAAAAGATAAGAACAACAAAGCAACTCCACACAGAGGAATAGAAACGGTCTTATTTTTCTTAAAGAAATTTATTGAGAAGTTTTTTGGGGCGGGATTATCGATTTGTCTTCCTTGAATAGATTTAGAAACATTAGTCTTAACTTCTTCATTCTCAATCAAAAGTTTTAGTTCTTCAATAGCCATTTCCGCCTGGTTCAGCATAATTCGAAAGTTTTCCGCAGCGTAACCGCCTCCCCTATACCCTTGTATCTGGTAAAATCTAAACATAAATGTTTGATGATAATTCGAATTGAATTTTAATAGAGGAGCAACCTTGCTTGCCCAACTTAAACAATCCGCCTGGGATTTAAACCCAGTTTTTACTTCTGGAATGTTAAACAGCGATTGTAATCTTTCAAGCAAAAGTTTATTCTCCATCGAAATTTATATGATTGTCAGTGTTATACGATGGATGATCCTGACTACTTCTTTGGATGTAGTGGGTGGGATCTGCAATCTCACGAATGCTTAAGCGTTAACTAGAACTTTCTGTGCGCTGATTTCGTGCGGCAGATGATCTCCAGTTTTCTTGCGGGCTTCAATATTCAGTTTGATGGCGTCGCGGATGTTTTTCATAGCCTCTTTCTGGCTCTGCCCCTGGGTGTAGCAACCTTGCAACGCCGGGCAGGTAGCGACAAAGACTCCATCTTCATCTTGTTCAATAACAACCGTAAGCTTATAGGAGTGGTTTTTCTTCTTCATTTTTCCTCCATATCTATATCTTTTACTTTGACACGCTGATTATAACGCTGATCCTGTACGCTGTCAACGTCGTGAGGAAACCATCTAAGAAATGCTGGGGGGAAAGTGTTTTTATATAAGATTACTATTCCAGTGTCACCTCCCCCTTTGACTTCAAGACTTTGACTGTACTCCCCCTGCTCAATGGTATAAAAAAAAGACCTCCGTTTGGAGGTCATAAACTGGAAGACTTTTGGAATGTAGCACCAGTGTAACACGGAGGCCGTAAATCCATACTAAACCAACTGAATTGAACTGAATCTATACGAGAGAGGAAGGACTCTTGGGTAAGTCTTCGTCGGTGTTTTTTGGATTCGTAGACAGTCGCTCTATCCCCTGAGCTAAGGGCGCTTTATCCCATCTGAAGAGTTTTTGAAGCCATAAAACCATCTAGAGACTCTTTTTATTGTGTATCCTCTCTAAAATTGTGAAGCTTGATTTTAGCATATTTGATAGATCTCTGTTCATTTTCAAAATTTCGTTGAATACTGCCATAATGCTTCATGGTCGAATTAAAGTTACACATCTATCTGGAAATTCATCCTGTTTGGCTGTTTTGATGGGGAGGGAATTATGTCTATCTGGTAAGCTATGGCAAGGCGAACTATTGCAGAATTGTTTGAAGATCAGTGGTGATCATTGTCAAAGTCTGTGCAGGCATATTGCCTAGCTTCTTGCGGATCAGCCTTTGATCAAGGGTTAAAATTTTACCAAGCTTTACAATGGAAGGTTTTGGCAATCAGGCAGACTTTTGATCTTGAAGAGAAAGGATAAAATCTTCATCTGAATGCTTTTTAGGGATTAGAAATGTGATAGCAATAACAATATATCATTGAATTTATGGTTAAATCGGTCAGATGAAACTACTAGCGCGGGCCTCGCCTTAATAGTGGAGAGGTCTGTAAACGGGAAAGCGACGAGCAACACGTCGCCCCGTTTATAAGGTGTCATAGATTGAGTCTTCGGGATTATTCCAGAACGCGAATGATTTCTCTGCTGCCTTTAACCTCATAATATCTTCGGAAAGAATTTTTATAAGCAAAGGAAGATCTGAGAGCAATTTTCTCTGCTCGTTGGGTTTTAAAGTACGGACGGCTTTCTCTATCGCTTTAAGTGTCATACTGAGATTTTAACAGGAATATTTTTAGATGTCAATCTGACTTTTGATCAGGCTGATGTCATTATACTCATGTAAATCGATACGATTGGGATCATGAGAAACTGTCTGGAAAATGATGGGGGGGGGGGCGATTCTTGAACATATGTTGAAGTATTTTTCAATCTTGGAGATCCGGCAATTGAAGTTTGACCCATTAAGCCTGGACTTTAAAAATCTGCTCTGAGCGGATAGAATCGTTCATCCTGATTTGAAGGACTTGTGTTTGCGATATGATCTTATAAACAGCAGTGATAAGGCCCTCTCGAGCCAAATAAATGATTTCATCGATTCCGATCACCTTTACGTTGATATCCGGAAGTTTTTCATTTCCTAAATGCATGGCTCTCAAAACATATCTCTGATTGAAGTCATAAATCCCGCTTGGAGTTATCAATGGTTCAAATCGAAAACCCCCTTGGCTTTTAAACTCGCCAAGAATAATTCCAAACCTCTCATTGCTCTCTGGATTCGTTCGATTTGCCAGCCCTGTTCTAAGTTCGTCGACGACTTGATTTGAGGTTAAAGCCGGATTATCCGTAACGATGGATAGATGAAAATCTTTCCTTGAATCGAGCGCCATAAGGACTTGATCCATTTGAATCTTCGAAATTCCGTCCTGTTGGTGATTGAGCTTAAGAGTCACCACGTTGATCTCGGAAGGTTTCGTTGATTCGGCAGCAAGAATGGGAATATCCTTAACGTTTTTGGGATGAGCATGCTGGAGTTCTTCGGCTTGATAAGCGCCCGCAGCCCATAATCTTTGTGCTTTCTCCCGGGAGATTGGATAATCGGGAAATTGGGCCGAGAGGTCGGACAAAACTTCCTCCAGCGTGGTCTGTCTGCGACCTAAGGACTGCCCCTGAGAAACTGCAACGATGAGATTCCGCCCAAATTCTTGGAGGTTGTCGACCCATCCTTTGTCTGTCGGCCCATTTCGTTTCAACTCTTTAAGTTTCAAAAGAGAGCCGTAAGCCTCCGCCATCTCCGCCTCGGGTATAAATCTCAGGACTTGACCGTAATCATCGTTCATCCGATCTACGGTTTCGGGCATAAAAGAGAAATGAACCTGAGCCTTGCCGGAGAAAAGAGCCCACAGCTCGAGAAATTTAATATTGTTTAAAAGAAGCAAACGCTCATCGAAATTAATGTTGGCAACGCGGAGTTGATCATATCGCGAGATGATTTCATCCAGAGGTTTTTTGATTTCCGGCAGGAGTTCATTATATTTTGGACTTCGGCTGGGAATATAAGCTCGATGGATGTCTCTCTCCGCCCGGATTCGCTCAATCTGAAGATTGAGAAGTTTCTCTTTGGGCTCCATAAAGGGGGCCGATGGAATATACTTGTCAACGATCCTTTCCACCTCGCTCCAAAAGGCCATGTACATTTCGGCTGTGGGAGTGATGTATGCCGGGCAAGTCATCCGAAAGACATGCCTTTCATCGAGCGATGCGTGTTCCCGCCCGCGATACACCTCGTGACGGATCCCGATTCGATACCCGTTGACCTGAATGGATAATGATCCAAGATCACTTTTAAACTGTTTCCATTGAATCCATTCCGATGGGTTGATGCCGGTCAATGTGAATTCGGCCATGGCATCTTGAGTCCTGCTGGGAAATAGCCGGATCATGACTCCTTTGTAAACCACTAACATGATGCCAAATACAAGTAACAGCGTAGATTCCAGTATTTTTGCCAAAACCGGGGAATTGTTCCAGATGAACCTCCTCCTGGATTCTCGAGGCAAGAATATTTCCGTCATCCGCGGGGATATGTGACCTGAACAACTCTCACTGGTCACCAGGGGAAGCCTGTTGATTTTTTTCATGATATCCCTGACAGCGGGATCAATCTCATAACCTTCCGGTCGATTTTGATACAGATAGTTGTCGCGAACCAAGTGGGCAGAAGCATTTTGGCCTTCGGGATTACTTCGTGCAACTTCCTGGGATGTACTCTGCAATTTCCAAATCCACGAGGCTGTCGATTGCGAGGATCTGCCGAAAATGATGGTGACATCGTAAAGAAGGTGGCTGAATGCGGCGACGGAGGGGGAGAGAAATGCGTAGAGGGAAAAAATGCCGGCGTCCAGCACAGCCGAAGGCAAGGCGTCTCTGGCTCTCGATCCACCCGCAAGCATGAGGATCAGATGGAGTGCTCCAAAGCCCGCAGCCCAGTATCCCACGGAAGATAATCCCGGAACGAAGTGACGCAGAAAGAACACCTCAACAATCGTCAGAGCGAAACCCGCCCACTTGACCGATCCATCATTGATGCGTAAACCTCTAAACCCCTGCAAGGCGCGCAAACCCAGGTAACCGATAGAGGCAGGAACCGGAACTGCGTCCCGGGGCCAGCCGATTGCCTCCGTCAATAGTTTCGCGTTTCGAAGGACGTTTGGATCACTTTCGTTGAGATCGGGCTCATCAAGACTTTCATCAGGATCGGCTAAAAGGGACATCAAGGTGTTGTTTCCATCGATCACGTCCCCCAAACCGGCCATGTCCCGGTCAACAGAATAGACGCCGTTTTTGACAAAATTATCTATCTGGGGTTGGACCAGGCTGAGAGATGAATGGATGTGTGCATGCCTTGTGAGGACAATCGTCACTTGATCCGGAACCTCGGAAACCGAGGGATTTGGAAGCTCCGGTTGGGACAGATTGATCACGCGGTAAGGGATGTACCGCGCTTGCAAATATCCGACCAATTTTTCAAGGGTACTGTTTTTGAAATACCGATACTGCCAACCCGTGTCTTTCTCCATGATTTGAGGAAGAAGAATGTCGCCGCGGCGTAAACCGTACTTTGAACGCATTTCACCAGAACCAAGGAAGATGCTTTTCCCCAAAAAACCAACCCTCTCTGATTTCTGATGCAGGATATATCCCATCGTGTTAGCATCGTCTCCCCTAACGGAACTTACAATGCCCACTCCTACACGTAACGTACCGGGGAGAACTTTGATCTTTGGAAACGCCGGGTCATGCTGATCCCTCTCTTCCAAGGGGGGGAACGAAGCGGATCGCCCCATGTAATTGATCGACCACAGATGATTCCTTTTTGCCGCGGATTTGGACGCCTCCATGGAATGATTGAATTGTCCCCACAGATTATAATGATGATTATAGACCGTCACTTGTCGGACGCCAAGGTAGGTGAGAAGATACATCAAATGATCTAAATCGTCGTTTCCATGAATCCCAGTGATGATCACGCGCGTTTGACCGTTGGGCTCCTGCCTTGCATAGAAGACAAAAGGGCCGGGTCCCTTCTGTCTTTGCGCTTCCGCCATGTTCAAACCGGGATAAATTCGGACTGCGTTTTCGGAGGTCCCCATATGGGCATCCACGACAAACGGGACACGGCCGGCGGCCATGTCCTTGAGAAATAAGGGTGTCTCTCTTTCAAGGATTTTTAAGATGGCCGGAGTGCGGACCGACGGGTTCGGACGGTCCCGCAACGGAATGGTCTGTCGTATGGGCCTGTTTTCCAAAACGGACATCAAGGATTTGACTTGAGCTGCTCCAAGATTTAATTCGCGGAGTCCGGTTCCCTGCCGCCAGTTGTAAATATTTTCCAGAAGGTTCCAAAGTTTGTCTTTGATTGGACTCAACAAAGGCTGACTTCGCAAAAGATCATCCATCACTGCATCGGGAGAATAGGCATCTTTCCCGATCCCAAGGAATTGTTGAATTTGGAAAATACGAGAACGGATTTCAGCTCGTCCGTGATCCAGAAGCCTGCCGTTATTCAACAGTTGTTCCAAAACCGGAAGGGCCTCCGACATCCGTCCCAATTTCTGCAAAGCTCTGGCCATGCTCCAGAGTGTTTCGGAATCACTCATCTCGCTATCCAGGATCCTTTTCGCTTCCTTGACCGTGTCCTCCGGTCGCCCTTGTTTTTCATAGCAATTCATGAGAGCTTTTCGAGATTTTAGATCGCGAGGATATTTGGTTAGATATTGTTCCAGAATGGGTATCGCTTCAGGAGTTCTTCCCAAGTGGATGAGAATAGATGCGATTTGAGCTTTGGTTGCGTAAGAGTCAGGAAACCTTTCCTCCAACCCCTTGAGATAAGCGAGGAGATCTCCTTCTTTGTCATAAAAGATATTTCCCTCTTGGGCGGCGCTTTGCCTTTCCGCTTCTGTTTTGTTTCCCGGATAATAGATGTTCCAAAGACTCATCAAAACG
>Ga0207133_1068_pt1 | contig 19113 bp, 16 predicted proteins | sample Alteio_BWMinHeat_11_FD_153537 | JGI IMG/M metagenome (GOLD analysis project Ga0207133, IMG submission 153537) | Enriched cells from forest soil in Barre Woods Harvard Forest LTER site, Petersham, Massachusetts, United States -... | ecosystem: Environmental > Terrestrial > Soil > Temperate forest >... | reverse complement strand
TCAAGAAGGATTTGCGGTCGGATTGATTTCGGATGATCTCCATCTCAGCCCTTCCAATTCCCGGAGAAACTTGTCTCACATCCTGCGCTGCTTGTCGCTGTTTAATCCCTGGCAACCCCCTTTTCAAGACTCCTCTGAACCCCGGAGGGATGAGCAAGAAATCATCAAAATCCTGACCCTCTGGAAGGATCAACACCGACCATGAACCCGAACAACCTTAAAAAAACAACTCTGGTCTCGGTCTGGGCCCTGGGAGGGATTTCACTCCTGGGTCTGCTTTTGACGCGAGAATTAAGGCTCCTGACGATCCTGACGGTCCTGACACTCTTTCCTCTTTTTTTCTATTTCGAAACCCAACGGAGGTTGTTTAAAATCCGCTGGCTTGAAAACGTTCTCATCCTTCTTTTCTTCTCCGTTTCCATCTTAAGATTTTTATACTTCAAAGATTCATTTCTGATCGTGCTTGCAGACTTTCTCGTTGCCTTTTTCCTGCTCAAATGCGCATTCAAAAAGGACTCCAACGACCTGATGCAGATGATCGCATTATCGTTCTTTATTCTCTTAAGCTCGTCCACTTTGGCTTTGGACTTCACGTTCCTTTTCAGTTTTACATTCTACATCGTGGCTGCGACTTGGACGCTTTCGACTTATACTCTCTCATCGTCTGACTTGAGCCTGAACCAGGTCGTTGAACCAGAAAAACAGTGGATCCTGATCCCGCACGAAATCTCCCGGTATTTTTTCCAAAATTGCTGGCTCACATTGATGCTTGCCGTTTTCTTCGCATTTTCCATCTTTGTGTTTTTTCCCAGACTCTCCCTGGCAGTATTTCAGGGCGCTTTTTTGGGGCCGGTGACCCAGACAGGATTCTCAGAAAAAATCATTTTGCAAAAGTCAGGCAAGGTTTTTAAGGATCCGACCGTCGTCATGCGCGTACAGACCGAATCCGACCAAGACCAGGGGACCTGGCAGGGGTATCTTCGCGGACAGACCTTGTCCGTCTTTGACGGAAAACAGTGGACCCGAGGACCTAAATCCGGTGACAGAATCATTCCATCCCAATTCAGAGACAAATCCTCAAAGGCCCCCAAGTGGGTCATGAGTCACTTTCGAGTCATGAATCTGGATAACCAATCTCTTCAATCCAAGTTCTCACTCAAATTGAACGAACATTCTTTCCTCAAACAAACCATCTATCTTGAAGCCATCGAATCCTCTGTTCTCTTTGGAGCTCCCTGGATTTTGTCCGTCACAGCCCGCCTGCCGCAAGTGACGCTCTCCAGGGACGGTTCGGTCCTCCGGCCGAACAATTATAAAGGCCGAATCTCTTATGAAACTGTTTCTCTGATTGAAAGGCCTCCGAACCGGGTTTTAAACCAAATTCAAAGGGTTCAGAATCCTTGGACAGAGGAAACTTTAAGAAAACACGGAGAAAGTTCCGGGGATCAAAAAGGGTACAACCCTGATCCTCTTCAACAATCATTCCCAAATTCTGTCCAGGATTTCAACGAGGAGACCGCTTTAAACCTACAGATTCCCGACACCCGTCCTGACACTATTGATCTCAAGAAAATCATACTTTTGATCGGAAAAATCGTATCCAGCAAGGATTCCAATCATACCAAAGCCATCAAGATTGAAAAGCACTTGAGGGAAAATTATCAATACACCTTGGATCTCAAGGGCAAGGAAACGACCAGTCCCCTGGAAGATTTCCTATGGGTCTCCAAACAAGGGCACTGCGAGTATTTCGCCTCAGCCATGGTGCTGATGCTCCGACTGGAGGGGATCCCGGCTAGAATCGTGACCGGATTTCTTGTGGATGAGAAAAATCCAACCGGGAATTATTATGTGGTCAGGGCTCAGGATGCCCATTCCTGGGTTGAAGCCCGTTTGAACGGGATTTGGGTTGATTTTGACCCAACCCCGCGCGCGCGCAGGTATGAAAGGGAAAAAATATCTGCTTGGAGTATGGTCAAGCAAAAAATTGACAATTTAAACTTTCTCTGGAATATGTATGTGCTCAATTATGATATGGATTCCCAAGAAAAATTTGCCCATAAAGTAGAACTTGAGTCCAGCCAATTAAGCATGAACCTGGACCTGTGGGTGAGCAAGTGGCGGGGAAAACTCCAAGGATTTGCATGGCACGAGGAAAAACTGTCCGAAACAAGTCTTTATCCAGTAAATTCCAGAAAAAATTACATGATTTATAAACATAAAACAATTTGTAAATTCATGTTGATTCTATTAATAATAGAAACATTATTATTCTATGCTTTTAGAAATAAGTTAAAGCATTACATTAGTAAATTGTGGAATGGAAAAATGTCAAAAAATACAGCGCGATTCTATCCGGATATGCTCAATCTATTCGCCAAGAATGGATGGATAAGAAAAGATTGGGAAACTCCCTATGAATTCATGGATAGGGTCTTAAATCAGCTCAATAGTGTAAGCAATGAGTTCTTAAACCCCATGAACTCGCTAACAACTCTGTTTTATAAAGCCCGGTTTTCTGAGGCAGGATTGTCCGCTGAGGATATTTTGACGGCACAATCGTCACTTGAAGCCATGAAGCGTACATTGCCAGGTATAGCAAAAAAGATTCGGTATCTTGAAATCTAATAATATTAAGGTTATACTTTATATATTCTAAATACCATGCCTTCAAAATGCGAATAATGATAAATTTTGGCAATTTCGCTGTGAAATATGTTAGCACTCTTCCTTATCTATGGTAGGAAACGACTGGAACACGCTGTTAGAGTATCTAAAAGAAAAGCGTCCCCTAACGACGTTTCAAGTTAGCAAGATTTGCGGAGTGGTTCACAGCACGGTCTCCAATTGGGTTAAGGAAGGAAAATTAACTGCTTACAGGACTCCTGGAGGGCATCGGCGCATCCATTTAAAAGACCTCCGGATTTTTATAAAGTTGTACGAGATATCTATCCCGACCGCATTAGCTCAAATTCTGGAACTGAACAGCCCCGATCCTGATCTGCCAAAACCAAACCCTGGCTTTGTGCAACTAAACCTCTCCGAATCCAGAGTCAAAAAGAAGATCCTGGTGATTGAGGATGACCCCAACATGCTTGAAATCATGCTTGAACTCCTCAAATGCAATTTTCCAAATTACGAGTTGCGCCAGGCTTCGGACGGGTTTGAAGCCGGAAGGCAAATGACCCTTTCTGTTCCGGATCTCGTCATCCTGGACCTATTCCTGCCCCTGTTGGACGGTTTCCAAATTATTCGGCACCTGCGTCAAGATGCGAAGCTGGCCGAGATCAAAGTCGTCACGGTCACCGGATCCCCAACCCCTGAGACCTTAGAAAAGCTTGAATCGGCCGGTTCTGTGGACGCTTTGTTTGTCAAACCGGTCGATTTTAGAAGTTTATTGGAACGGATCGAGCATCTTTTGGAACCGAGCCTGGTACTCAAGCTGAACAAATAAAGGAAAAATCATGGACGAATGGGACCAAGTACGGCAAAGAATCAAAGAAGTGCAGGAAAATTTTCATATTTCCGGGATTCATTCCGGGATTTCCTTTGAGTCAAGTCCGGCGAAAACAACGGTCTCGGATTTCTGGAAAAAGCGTTATGACGAGGAAAAGCAGGCCTGGCAGGAAAAGCTGACCGCCAAGGAAAAAGAACAGTCCCGAACTCAACAGAAACTCGTTCAAAACGAAGAAGAAATCCGCCGCCTCGCCCAGCAGATTCAAGAACTGGAAAAGCAACTGGAGACCTCTTCGAACGCAAATTCAAAACTGAGTGGAGTCGAACGGGAATTCGAAAAGACAAAGATGGATTGGAGCCGGAAAATCCAAGCCCTGCAGAAAGACAATGAGGCTCTCAAATCCGGAATGGATCGGGAATCCGAGAGCGCCCGGAGAGAGGCCTCGGAACACCAAAAAGCAGAATCGGAAAATCTCAGACTCTCGGTGGAGCTAAAAAGTTTCAATGAGAAAATCGCGGCACTTCAAGGGGACGCTGAGAAAAAGTTCCAAAATATCAAAGATGAAAAAAAAGTTTTAGAAGGTCAACTGGAAGAGCTCAGGAAACAAAAAAACGGTTCGCAAGAAAAAAGCCAACAGATTGAACAGGAGTTGGGGTCCCTTCAAATCCAAGCGCAAAGTCAGCTCAAACGTCTGGAAGATCGGTCCAAAGAACAACTCGTGATGTTTGAAGACTTGGTTCTAGGGTTCAGCCATAAGGCCCAAAACCATCTCTTGATGATCTCAGGAGCCCTCCAATCCTGCATGGACCATCCCCAGATCGAACCTCATACGATCGATCAGCTCTCCCTGGTGGACCAGGCCGCAGGGGAAACCTATCAATTTATTGAGCAGTTTCTCTCCCTGGTCAGCATCCCGGAAATCAGCATGGAACGGATCAGTTTGAAGGACCTCCTTGATCAAGTTTGCGCAGAATTTGAGAACAACGAACAGGGACATGGCGTTCAAATTGAGAAGCATTATTCCGAGCCCCTCTGGGTCCAGGCAGACCGTCCCCTCCTTTTTGAAGCGCTCCGGGAGGTCCTCCGAAACGCCCTGGAGGCATCCGAGGCCGGGAAGAAAGTCACGATCCAGATCTCTCCGGCAGAGGATCCTGGTTTTCTTGAAATCCGGCTCGAAAACGAGGGGCAACCCGTCCCGGAAGACCACTTAAAAAAAATATTCCAACCGTACTTTACAACGAAAAAGGGACGAAAAGGTTTGGGACTGACCCTCGCCAAAAGAGCCCTCGATTTCCATTCCGGATCCTTATGGGTTCAGAATACCTCTGACGGGAAGATCGCTGCCCTTCTCCAAATTCCTTCCATTCAATAGAAATTTCCTCTCTCATTTGCTACCATGAGTTGTCCTGACAAAAACCATGAGGAAAAATTTTTTACCGTTTTCAAAACCTTCAATCGGACCCGAAGAAATTAACGAAGTCGTTGATTCTCTCAAGTCCGGCTGGATTACGACCGGTCCCAAAGTTCAAATCTTTGAATCAAACTTTGCCCGGTATTTCCAGAGCCCCCACGCCGTCGCCGTAAACTCAGCCACCTCCGGCCTTCATATTGCTTACCTGGCCGCCGGGCTTCAACCCGGGGATGAAGTGATCACAACCCCTTTGACATTCGTTTCAACCCTCAGCATGCTTCTCGCCGCCGGGATCAAACCGGTCCTGTCCGACATTGACCTTGGAACTCTCAACATCGATCCGGGCCAAATCGAAAAGAAAATCACCCGCAAAACGCGAGCAATCGTTCCAGTCCACTTTGCCGGCCTTCCCTGCGATCTGGACCGGATCTGGGCCATCGCAAGGAAACACAAACTCAAAGTGATTGAAGACGCTGCCCATGCCCTTGGGACCGAGTATAAAGGAAAAAAAATCGGCGCGGCTTCGGATGCGGCGGTTTTTAGCTTTCACCCGATCAAAAATATTACGACCGGCGAAGGGGGGATGATCACAACCCCCCATAAGAAATGGGCAGAAGAACTGACCCTCCTAAGGTTTCACGGAATGTCCAAATCCGCCTGGAAACGTTACAGCAAGTCCGGTTCTCCTCTCTACGAGATCGAACGGCTGGGATACAAGTACAACATGCTGGACCTTCAAGCGGCTTTGGGGATCCATCAGTTGAAAAAACTTAAAACCTTTAACCAAATTCGTGCCCGCTACGCCGGGATTTATCATCAAAAGTTGAGCGCTTATCCTGAGATCATCCTGCCCCAAGCTCCGGCATTTTCCCACAAGCACTCCTGGCACCTGTTCGTGATCCTTTTGAACACGGACCGAATGACCATTGACCGGAATGACCTGATCCAGAAACTCCTGGAGGGAAATATCGGAACCGGAATCCATTTCACGGCCGTGCATCGGCACCGATACTACCGGAAGGTTTTGGACTTGAAATACTCTTTGCCCCATGCGGATTTCGTCTCTTCCAGGATTCTTTCGCTTCCGCTCTATCCCCGGATGACGGAACAAGACCTGAGGGACGTGATCCAAGCCCTTGAAAAAATCATCAAAAAATACTCCAAAAGGAAATGGCTCTGATGACCCCGGAACTCTCTCTGATCGTCCCGGTCTATAACGAAGAAGAAAATTTGACGGAGCTGATCCAAAGACTGCTTGCGGTCGCAAAATCGATCGGGAAGGATTATGAAATCATCTTTGTTGATGACGGAAGCAAGGACCGCTCGGTCCCCCTCATTAAAGAGGCCATTCAAAAAAATCCTTCCCTCAAACTGATCCGGTTTAACCGCAATTACGGACAGCATTCCGCCATTTTTGCCGGTTTTTCCGAATCCCGGGGAGCCATCGTCGTGACGATAGATGCGGACCTGCAAAACCCGCCCGAAGAAATACCCAAACTCCTTCAAAAAATGCAGGAAGGATACGAAGTGGTGGGCGGATACCGGATGAATCGGCACGATTCCATTTTCCGGAAAATTCCATCCTATTTCATCGCCAAGATGACGTCGCAGTTTGTGCGAGTGCCTTTAAAAGATTACGGGTGCATGTTGAGGGCGTATAAAAAAGACCTGGTCAAAGAAATGGTGGCCAGTGGCGGGACTTCCACTTATATCCCGGCACTTGCCAATTCCCTGGCAAGTTCGGTGGCGGAGGTTCCCGTCGAACACCGGGCCAGGACCAAGGGAAAATCGAAATACAGTTTTCTGCGCCTGCTCCACCTCAACTTCGACTTGATGACAAGCTTTTCGCTCCTGCCGATCCAACTGACGGGAATCCTGGGAGTCTTGATTGCGCTCTGCGGGCTTGGATTCAGCGTCTTTCTCCTCTTGATGCGATTCCTCAAAGGCCCGGAATGGGCTGCCCAGGGCGTTTTCACCCTCTTCGGAATTTTGTTTTTCTTTGTGGGTTTGCAGGTCCTGGCGATTGGTCTGGTGGGGGAATACATCGGCCGGATCTACCAGGAAGTCCGCCAGCGGCCCCGTTACAGAATCCAGGAAATCATTTCTTCCCCTCCGTCATAAGTTGCTTGTGGGTTTAGACCTAAAGATCTCCCTTTACCTCTCCAAACTTTCCAGGTTTCCTCTCGTCCAGATTGCCGCCTCGATCCTCAACCGTTTGGGGCAAGGAGACGCTCTCGCCTTTATCGGTATCTTTTTAGTGCTCGCGGGAATCCTGTTCAAAAAAACAAAATGGGTCAAAAGCGGAGGCGTTGGAATTTTAGTGATTGCGTTTTCCGGGATTTTTGTGCAGGCTCTAAAGCACCTGATTGGCCGGGCCAGGCCTGGGATGCACCTGGGCGACCTTTACTTCATCGGCCCCAACCTCCTTCCGAACGGTTATGACTCTTTTCCGAGCGGACACACCATCAGCTCTTTTACGGCGGCCGCGTTTTTTTCCTCCCTGTATCCGGAACTGAAATTTCCGCTTTATATCGTTGCCGCATCCATCGCCTTGATTGGGCGGGTGGTGATGGGACACCATTTCCTCACCGATGTATTGGCAGGCACCGTGCTTGGAATTTTAATTGGCCTTTGGAGCGGCAAAAAATTTAAAAACTGGATTGAACGCTCAGACTCACCGGCTCCCGTGGTTAAGTCCCCGGAGGTCAAATGGAACGTTCCCAAACTCAAAGACCTCTTGATCGTCGGCGCTTTTTCCGGAATCATTCTCTTCACAGGCCTCTCTGCTTCCGCTCTGTGGGACCGGGACGAGACGGAATACGCTCAGGCGGTCCTGGAAATGCAGCAAAAAGGCGAGTGGCTGATCCCGACCTTGAAAGGCCAACCTTTTGTCGAAAAACCCATTCTCCTCTACTGGCTGGTCCGAGTTTCCTACCTCGTCTTTGGCGTCAATGAATTTTCTGCCCGGCTTCCTTCCGCGATCTTTGGAGTCCTCACCTGTCTCGCGACTTACCTTTTGGGGACCACCCTCTTTGGAGCTCAAGCGGGGCTTCTTGCGGGCTGCATCCTGCCCACCTCGTTTCTATTTGTAGGCGGGTTCCGGATGCTTCTGACCGATCCGTTTTTTGTCTTCTTTACCGTCCTTTCTTTCTGGTTTTATGCCAAATCTCTTGAGAGGGACGAACCCAAGGTCGTGAACCTGGCCGCTGCTTATTTCGCGATCGGATGGGCCGTCCTTGCCAAAGGTCCCATCGGATTTTTCCCAGTTCCGGTCTTCATTTTTTTTGAATGGATGACTCAAAAACCGACCGGGTCCCGCCGCTGGCTTAAAAATGGATTCAAGCATCTTTGTCTGGTTGCAGTCTCGATGCTGGTTGCGCTGCCGTGGTTTTGGTACAGTTTTAGCGTCCAGAAAGATGCCACCTCCACATTTTTTCTTTACAACAACCTGTTCCGTTTCCTGCAAGGCACCGAAGGTCACACCGGTCCTATGTTTTACTACGTACTCGTTCTGGCCCTGGGTTTTTATCCCTGGTCTTTCTTTTTGATTCCTTTTTTCAAAAAGGAATGGGAACAAGACCGTTCCAACGAAACGCTTCTGCTCCTGCACTGGTTCCTGTTCCTGTTCCTGTTCTTTTCAATCTGCGCGAACAAACTTCCGCACTATCTTTTGCCGGCGCTCCCGCCCCTGGCCTGTTTGCTCGGAAAATCCTGGAAAGATCAGATCGAGAGTGAGGGAGCGGGGGACGTTTCCTCCTTTGAAGGACCCATGATCGCAACGATCTTCACCTCGGTCCTCCTCGTCCTGACGCCTCTGTCTCTCTATGCTTTCAGACCGACCTACGCATCGGGACGGCTGGTGTTTCCTTTCGGATTGTTTTTGGTTTTTGCCTGTGTGGCTTTTCGGTTTATAAAAACTTCGGAATGGCAGAAGAGCTTTGCCACCCTGTGCCTGGGATCGCTCGTTTTGTTCTGGAGTTTTTCCATCGGCGCCTTGCCCTGGATTGAAAACTTCCGCGTCATGAAACCGATCGCTCTGGCCCTTAAAAAAAATCTTTCATCCGATTCAAAAATCTATGGCTACTTTGTCTCGGAACCGAGTTTGATTTTTTACGGAGGGCGGCTGTTCCCTCACGTTGAAAACGGCACGATTCAAGACCTCTTAAACCAACCCGGCCAGGTTTTTGTGATTACGAAAGAGTCGATCCTGAACCGGGAAACGATTCAGGTCCCCTACCGCGTGGTCGAACAAAGAGAAGGGTTCGCAGAAAACGAAGGGGAAACGACCTTGGTCCTTTTAACAAATTCCGGAGTTCCGATCCAGACAACCCCTTGAGAAACATCTTGTTTGCTTATCATGAAATCGGCTGCGAAGCCATCAAAACCCTGCAGGCGATGGGGGAAGAGATCTGTGCGGTTTTTACGCACGAAGATGCCCCCCATGAAAATATCTGGTTTGGCTCTGTGAAGGAAACAGCGAACCAATTGGGGATCCCGACCTATTGGCCCCAAAATCCCAATACGCCGGAATGGATCCAAAAAATCAAGGATTTGAAACCGGATGCACTCTTTTCTTTCTATTACCGGCATCTCTTGGGCGAGGAGATTCTTGGCATCCCGCGCAAGGGGTCCTTTAACCTTCACGGATCTCTGTTACCAAAATATCGCGGGCGAGCGCCGGTTAATTGGGTCTTGGTCAATGGCGAAAGCAAAACGGGACTCACCTTGCACCACATGGTCAAGAAAGCGGATGCCGGCGACATCGTCGCCCAAGAGACGGTCTCGATCACTCCGGAGGACACGGCGTTGACTCTTTACCGGAAACTGGTTCCTCTGACAGGAAAAATATTGCTCGCCGCCCTCCCGCAAATTGCCAACGGGACCGCTCCGAAGATTGCTCAAGACTCCTCTGTTGCCACCACCTTCGCCGGCAGAAAACCGGAGGATGGAAAGATCGATTGGACAAAGCCATCCAAAGAGATTTATAATCTAGTGCGTGCCGTAACGCATCCTTATCCGGGCGCTTTTACGTTCCTCAAAGGAAAAAAGGTCTTGATTTGGCAGGCCCAGACCACCGAAAAAATATCCGGCACGGAATCGAAAGAACCGGGATCCATACTCTTCAAGGACCCGCTCATTGTTGTTTGCGGCCGCGAGACCCTGGAACTTAAACAACTTCAGTCCGAAGGCCAAAAAGAGATGGACGCAGTCAACTGGATCGAAGCCAACGCCATTGAATCCGGCATAATCCTAGGAGAGTCAAAAACATGAAGGTACTGATTGTTGGAGTCAACGGTTTTATCGGAAACGCTTTAACGGAACAAATCCTGAGTAAAACCGATTGGGAAGTGTATGGAATGGACCTGGCCAGTGACCGTCTCGAACATTCCATCAACGATCCCCGTTTTCATTTCTTGGAAGGAGATGTGGCGATCAATAAAGAATGGATCGAGTACCACATCAAAAAATGCGATGTCATCTTACCTTTGGTCGCCATCGCAACGCCCATGACTTACGTGCGGGACCCTCTGCGGGTCTTTGAACTGGACTTTGAAGAAAACTTAAAGATTGTCCGCGCCTGCGTCAAATACAAGAAAAGGATCGTTTTCCCGAGCACGTCCGAAGTCTATGGCATGTGCGCGGATAAAGAATTTGATGAAGATAAAAGCACTTTAGTCCTCGGTCCCATTTCGATGCAACGGTGGATCTACGCCTGCTCCAAACAGCTTTTAGACCGCGTGATCTGGGCCTACGGGGTCAAAGAAGGGTTGCAGTTCACTCTGATCCGCCCGTTCAACTGGGTCGGGCCCAAACTCGACAGCCTCAACACGGCCAAAGAAGGAAGTTCGCGGGTGGTGACGCAGTTTATCGGCAACCTCGTTAAAGGGGAAGACATCCTTCTCGTCAACGGCGGCCGCCAGAGGCGAGCCTTTACCTATCTGGATGACGGGATCGACTGCCTGATGAAAATCATCGAAAACAAAAAAAGAGTCTGCGACGGGCAGATTTTCAACATCGGCAACCCCAAAAATGAAATCAGCATTCGCACCTTAGCTGAAACGCTGATCAAACTCTACCGCAAACATCCTCTTTGCAAAACTTCAGAACGGACCTCAAAGATTAAAATGGTACGGGAAAAAGACTATTACGGCAAAGGGTACCAGGACATTCAGTTCCGGAACCCGTCGATCCGGAAAGCCAAAACCCTCCTGGGATGGAACCCAACAGTCAACCTTGAGACCTCTCTCAGGAAAACCCTCGACTATTTCCTCAAAGAAAATACATGAAATTTGCCTTTAAGGTTGATGTGGACACCTATGAGGGGATGCAAAAGGGTGTCCCGAACCTCTTGGGGCTTTTTAAACATTTAGGGATTCGGGCTTCCTTTTTTATTCCCTTCGGGCCGGATGAGTCGGGAAAAGCGGTTTTCCGGATTTTCAAAAAAAAAGGGTTCTTAAAAAAGATGTTCCGTACGAACGCTCTGAAACTCTATGGGCTCAAGACCATGCTCCGGGGCACCCTCCTTCCGGCACCCCTGATCGGTTCTTCGTTCCCGGAAATCGTCCGGGACGTTTTAAAAGAGGGGCACGAGCTGGGTATTCACGGATACAACCATGTCTTCTGGCAGGACCATCTTTTAGAAATGCAAGAAAGCGTTGTCCGAGAACAATTTGAATTGGGAGTCTCTGCTTTTGAAAATGTCACCGGATCAAAACCTCGGTCCTTTGCGGCTCCCGCCTGGCTCTGTTCCGGTTTGAGTTTGAAACTGTTGGATGAAAGGTCCTTTGCTTATGCCAGCGACACCCGAGGCACCCACCCCTACTATCCTGTGATGGGCGGCGTCCGGTTTCAAACGCTTCAACTTCCGTCAACCTTACCGACCGCGGACGAAGTTTTGGCCTGGGACGGAGTCAGCGATCAAACCTTATGGGACGTATTGACCCAACGTCTGGAAACCTCAGGGATTCCCGTTCATCTCCATTCGATTCACACCGAACTGGAAGGCACAGCTCTCTTTGGCCCCTTTTCAAAATGGGCCACCCGCCTTAAAGAAAAGGGCATTGAATTTGTCACGGGTTCGCAAATCGCCGATGAGACTTTAAAAAATCCCGGAAAAATCCCTTATTGCGATGTGGTGCTTTCAGAACTTCCGGGCCGGGCGGGAAAGGTGGCCTGCCAGAAAAGTTAGCCAGCCTTTAAAAAATCCAAATCGTTCATTGGCCGCGCCTGAACCGATTCGATGCTTAAAACGCTTGTTCAAAAAACTCTCCTGGAAAAAGGACCCCTTCCCTTCTCTCAGTTTATGGAAATGGTGCTCTATCACCCTGAACTGGGGTATTACTCCAAGAGCCGGACTCAGGAAGACTATTATACCAACGCGGATGTTCACCCGGTTTTTGCAAAAATCCTGGCCCAATATTTTTACGATGAATGGAAAAAAAGCGGAGAAGGGAAATTCTCCATTGTAGAGCTGGGAAGCGGGGAAGGGAAACTGGCTCGTGAAATATTAAGCTGGATTTCACGAGAAGCCCGGGCGTTCTACGAGCAATTGACTTATACCTGTATCGAGCGGGGCACCCGGAGGGTCCACGCGTGTCAAGAACTTAAAAAAGTTTATCCGGGACACGTGGAGGTTTCCTCCCAGTTTGATTTTGCCCCGGACTCAGTCCGAGGGATTATTTTCTCAAATGAGTTTTTTGACGCGCTTGCTTTTGACCGGGTCATCAAAAAAGGGGGGGAACTTTTCGAAGTGACGGTGGATTCTGATTTTAATGAGAGGACCCGGCCCTTAAGCAGACCGATCGGTGAGTTCTTTGACTGGCTGGGTGAGGCACCGGAGGAAAGTTGCGTGGGTGAGGCACAACTGGACTCAAGAACCTGGATGCAAAAAATATCCCAAGCGCTTCGGTCTGGACTCATCTTGACCATCGATTACGGGTTTGAAGCCAAGGAACTTTATGCGCCCTGGAGAACAGAAGGGACCGCCCTCTGTCACCTCCACCATCAGACTCACAAAGACTTTTATTCCCATTTAGGGGAACAGGACATTACAGCTCACGTCAATTTTACCGTTTTAGAAAAAGAAGGGGGACGATGGGGTCTTGAACCGGACCGATTGAAAACTCAGTCCCAATTTCTCCTGGAATGCGGCCTGGAGACTCTGGTTCAAACCGTCGGGAATTCACCCGACCCCAGGTCCAGACTTCAATCTTCAAACGCAGTCAAAAGTCTGATTCACCCGGAGGGAATGGGAGGTACTTTTAAGGTCTTAATCCAACGGAAGCGGCCACGGATTATTTGACCCGCTCGTCAATATATGCTAAAAATCTATTCATGATCCACTTGAAAATACGCCGAATCACATGGGATCCAATCTTAAAGAGAATCAGGAAATAGGGAGATGCGTCTCTCAGAAATTTACCGACCCAAAAACCTAAAAAAAAGTAACGGACCCGATTCCGTTCACTTGAAAAAACCCGTTCCCGTTCGGGAATTAGCTTCCAGACCCTCCGCGACGGTTCAATTCAGAAAGTTCCCGGCTCCGAATCTTCCCCAGCCCAGCGAAACTCCAAATGTTTCTTTTGAACCTTTGGAGCATAAGGCTCCGAACGTTTATGCCCAGCTGATTCATCTTTCTGAGGATATCTTATCCGGTCTGTCTGCCACACCCATGAAACTCCCAGATCTTGAAGCCCTCTGCGAAGGCATCGGAAGTGTCATTGAGTCTCTGGAGCAGGATTCCAGCCCCTTGCTTGAACTGACCGAACGATCCACCCCGGACGACCATCTCCCCGGACACATTGCCAACGTCACCATCCTCTCCATCGCCTTGAGCCAGGAAATGAACTGGGTCAAAGACGTGCAAAGGTCCGTTGGATTAGGGGCCATGCTCCATGATGTAGGTCTGGTATTCCATCGGACCCCTATTTCCGATTCCCAGGCTCTCGACGAAAATCAGATTAACTCTTTAAGGCATCTTCCGAAAGATGCTTTGGAATCCCTTAAAAAATTTCTGGAATCGCTCGCTCCAGCTTCCAGGAATGTGGTGACAAACATCCTTCTTCAATCCCAAAAAAGGATCCTGCGGCGGGGAACTCCTCAGCCAACGAACCTGCCGGAAACACCGATCGAAGCTCAAGTGGTGGGACTTTGTGATTCTTATGAAGCCATCAGCCATCCGCGACCTCACCGAAAACGAAAGATCGCCCACGAATCTCTCCGGTACCTCATCGAGCTGGCCGGACAGGAATTTGACGGGATTCTCCTCAAAAAGTTGTGGAGCACTCTCACGCTTTTCCCGCCGGGCAGTTTCGTACAACTGAACACGGGAGAAATCGCGCGGGTCGTCAAAATCAATAAGACTCTGCCCACCCGCCCGATCATCAAAGTGGTGGCAACTTCGGCGAAAGGAGATCGGATTTCATCGGACAAAATCATCGATCTGGCTCAAATGCCTGGCATCGCCATTGAAAAAGCGGTCGATGAATGTTCCTTGGAATTGTCTGACCTTCGACTGCTCCTGGAATTGAGGGCTCAGAAATGGTGGGTTCAATAGTGGATCTTGCGGCGCTCTCCAAAGACACCTATTTTTGGGCCGGACTCATTCTCTTCACCGGGTCCGCAGGCGGGATCTTCTGGATCTTAAACGTCCTTCATCAGGAATCCGGCTCGCAAAATTTCGAGCCTCCCCGACGGGCCAACGCCCCGGACTCACCCCCGCTTAAAGATCCCCTCATCGCAGCGCTTGAAGCGCTCTCTCAACACATTAACCAACTGGAAGAAACTATCCATCGAATGGATCAGAAGCTCGCCCCACCCAACCCTCAGATCGCCTTGGACACTTCACAGGAACTCAAAGCCCTCATTCAGTTTTTAAAAAGCAATCAGCCCGGATCAACGAATCCGTCGACCGCACAGATGTCTGCCAAAATCGACAAAATTTATCAAGTCCTGACTTCTTTGTCCAGTCCCGCCTCCGATGCCACCACCGAACTGAAATAAATGAAGGGGACCGAGGACATCGCTCGAACAAAATATTTCATGCATCCAGGGACCCTATGAATCGCGGATTCTTAATGGTTCTGCTCGCTCTGGACATTTTGGTGATGGGGGCTTCGGCCTACGTCCTCTGGGAAAGAACCCAGAAAGTTCAGGAAACCAAGGCGGTGTCCGCCCCTGCCGCGACTCCTGTCGCTGCTCCGACCCCACAAAAACCGACCGGACCCTCTCAGGACACTCCAGCTCCTTCTTCCACCCCGCCCGCCGCCAAGCCACCGGTCCCTCAAAAATCGCAAAAACCAACCCCAAAAAAAATGCCGTCCCAATCTGCGCGAAAGGTTCATTTTCAATACCGAGACTCCGTTCCTAAAAATGTGGCTGTGATCGGTGATTTCAACCAATGGTCTCTGCAACTGATGAAAAAGGATGAAAAAAACAGGTGGAACATCGTTCTTAGAATCAAACCGGGCACTTACGCTTATAACTTCCTCGTGGACGGTAAGATGATTCGGGACCCTTCCAACCGCAAAATGATCAAAGCGGGCCAGAAGATTCCAAGCTCGGTCCTCGTGGTCCGGTAAGATCCGCGGTATGAAAAAATTCTTTAAAAAAACTTTGAGAGGCGCATTCCACGTGATGCTTTTGGGATGTTTGAGCGTCCCTCTCCTGGCCGCAAATCCATCCTTAACCGAAAAAAAATTCAAAGAAGACCTGTCCTACTACCGGAACACCGCGAAGGCTCAAAACTTGAACGCGAATGACCGGCTTTATATTTTGGACCGGCTCAGGCAAAAATACCGGGATTCTGAATTTGATCTGACGGAACTCTACCGTGAAATTGACCGCTGGTACGGGAAAAAAACAGAGGGGGGAACCGGGGAACAAAAGCCCGGGAGCCTCCCGTCCCCAACGGGGCCTAAGTCCCTCAAAGAAGTGACCGTTTCCGAAGGTCCCAATACCTCAAAAATCCTCTTTAAAACAGACGGAACCCCTCTGTACAAAGACGTGCTCCGAAAAGACCCTAAAGGACTCCAAATGCCCGTCCTTTCCCTTTATCTTTATAACACACGGATCCGTTTGTCAAAGACCTCAAAAAACTTTCGAGTCGGAAAAGGATTCATCCGCCAGGTTCAGTCAAAACTGATCTCGCGATCCCCCCCAACCATTAAAATATCCGTTGCGTTCCGGGAAGATCATCCCTACCAGATTGTCCAAAGCGGAGACCAAATCGTCCTGACCGTTTCAAAGAACGAAATTCCATCCCCGGTTCAAGGAGCCGGAAACGTTCCCGCAGTGGCGGTGGCAGCAGCGCCGACCCTTCTCGCTTCGACTCAAACAGAAAGTTCCGAACCCGCTCCGGAAAGCGCGGTGCCGGCGTTAACCTCGTCCACCACGATTGAAGTGGGGGACCTTTTGGAGGTTCAAATCTCCGGCCCGGTCGAACTGAACCACGAGGCCCTGGTGGGTCCCAATGGAATGGCCAGCATTCCAATCCTGGGCGAAATCCAGGCCGCGCGGAGGTCCGCGCCGGAACTAGAAATGGAAATGGCGCAAAAATTATCCGAATTGATTCCCAACCCCCGGGTGAAAATCACGGTCCAAAAATTCAGTTCGGACCAGGTCTTTTTGACCGGGCTAGTCAAGGCTTCCGGAATTTACCGGTTGAAACCGAACCTCAAATGCTTTGAACTGATTACGAAAGCCGGAGGGTTGATTGAGGGCGCGGATAAGAGGAACATCAAAATTTACCGGCTGGACGGAGAAAAAAGAACGGCTCAAATTTTTAACGCGGAAGAGTACCTGAAACAGGAAGATCCCAGCAAAGATCTTTTACTCCAGTCCGGAGACCTCATTGAAGTTCCCCGCATGAATCATTACGTATTCGTGATGGGGGCCGTGAAATCTCAAGGCCGCTACGAATTCAAGGAAGGATCAAAAATGATGCAAGTCATCTATCAGGCCGGCGGACTGGAAGGACGCGCAAACTTGGACCAGGTCCGCATCATCCGATCTGAAAATGACAAAAAGATCAGCCTGGAAGTGGATCTGCGGCAGATCCTGAAAGGCAACCCCGATCAAGATCCCGTGGTAAGAGAAGGGGACATGATCTTAATTCCGGAAAAAAAGAGTCAGGTTCCCAAGTTTTTTTCGAACCGTGTTCTTCCCTGGGCAACCTTTATTACCAGTTTAGGACTGGTCCTGGCCTTCTTGATCAAATAAAAGATCATCAACACTCCATGAAATCACAATGGCTTAAAAATAGTTTTAAAATAGGCGTTTCGATACTGATTTCCCTGCTGGCTCTCTATCTCTCGACGCGGAATGTCCAATGGGACCGTCTCAGATCGATTCTTGGAACCGCAAAACCTATTCCGATCCTGCTTGCGCTCAGTCTGTCGGTCATCACCTTGACCGTCCGGGCCATCCGGTGGCGGGTACTTCTCAATCCCTTTCAAAAAATATCCCCTCTGGTCCTATTCCGGTGGCAGGTGGGGGGACTCGTGATCAACAATCTATTCCCTCTGCGGGTCGGCGAATTTGCACGCGCCTACTGGGCCGGACATAAAAGCTCCATTCCTAAGAGCACCATCTTCGCGACCATCGTTGTAGAACGGATCGCGGATGTCTCATCGATTGCGGCAGTGGTCGGATGCCTCCTCCTGTGGGTCGGGATGGGGGGGACTCATACCGTTTTCAGAGGATCTCACATCGCCTTTGCGATCGCGGCCATTGGATTTTTGATCGTGCTGATGAACGTGATTCTTTCCAGGTCCTATCACCGGTCTTTCCTGGAAAGACTTAAAAAACTCATACCGGTCCATGTGCGTCCCGTTTTTGAGAATTTTCTCTCGGGCTTAAAGATTTTTACGGACAAAAATGAAATTATCAAAGTCCTCATGCTCTCCTTCCTCATCTGGACCGTGGATATTACCGTGATCACGATTTTTTCAAGGAGTTTGGGGCTGAACCTGACCTGGACCCAAGGCGGACTCACGATCGGGGGACTGATTCTGGGAGTCATGGTCCCCGCCGCTCCGGGAGCCGCCGGAACCTATGAAGCCGGAGGGGTCGGGGCCTTGACCCTCATGGGATTTGACAAAACGCTTGCGCTCTCATTTATTTTCCTTCTCCATGCGTCCCAGTACATCTTTTTCCTGACCCTGGGAATCCCCACTTTGATTGCAGAAGGGTTCAGTTTTAAACAAATCAGCACCGAGGAGAAATCCGTTAAAGACGATGTACCTTGACTATTGGAATTTAAGAGAAAAACCATTTGAAAACACTCCGGACCCCCGGTTCCTTTATAATTCCGTCCATCATGAGGAAGGACTCTCCAGGCTCATCTATGTGGTCCGGGAAGAAAAAGGAGCAGGGCTTCTGACGGGGACCTATGGCTGCGGAAAAACTCTTCTCGGACGCGCTTTGGCCCAGGAATTGGAAAAAGACGTCTATCGGGTCGCGCTCCTGACCAACCCGCGGTTAGACGACATTGAAATGCTGAGAATGATCCTTCACTCTCTGGGCGCAAGCGATGTGCCCACCCGCAAAGCCGATATTCTTGTCGCGCTCGAAGAGATTTTTGCTTCGAACCTGCGCGACGGCCGAAAAACCGTGATCGTGATTGATGAAGCTCACATGATTGAACCGCCCACGATCTTTGAAGAACTGCGGCTCCTCTTGAATTTTCAAACGGACAACAAGTTCATGCTGACTTTGCTTCTCTTAGGTCAACCCGAACTAAAAAATAAAATCGAAATGAACAAACAGTTGAACCAAAGAATCGCGATGCGTTACCACCTGGACGGCCTGACCCTGGATGAGACGGCCGGTTATGTTCATCACCGACTCTTGATCGCCGGAGCCAGAAACGAAATGTTTGATGAGCGAGCCCTCGTCTTGCTCTATCAACGGAGCGGCGGGATCCCGAGAAGAATCAATCAAATCTGCGACATGAGTTTACTGACCGGAATGACTCGCCAGATCAAAATGATCACCGACGACATTGTGAAGGAAGCCATTGAAAGTTTTGAAGGATAAGGAGTCAACCATGAAAACAAAAGGACCCGTTTATTTCATTCTGGCGCTCACTTTTTTTACCGGTTCTTTTAAATTCCTGGTTTCCTTAAAGAGCGCAGCAATCTCGTCTTTAGAAAAATCAAAAATAGAGACTAAATCTTTTTTACTAGATTTAGGTTTCACGAAACTCTCCTTAGACTCGTATTAGATAACCCAGGAAGGCGGAATT
>Ga0207133_1066_pt1 | contig 19717 bp, 8 predicted proteins | sample Alteio_BWMinHeat_11_FD_153537 | JGI IMG/M metagenome (GOLD analysis project Ga0207133, IMG submission 153537) | Enriched cells from forest soil in Barre Woods Harvard Forest LTER site, Petersham, Massachusetts, United States -... | ecosystem: Environmental > Terrestrial > Soil > Temperate forest >... | reverse complement strand
GGGCGAAACGGCGATGACGTGTTGATCGCGGCAGTAGGCGTCGAGGGGCTGGCCCTTATTGTCCGACGTTTGCAGGAGTTCGTAGTAGACGCTTTCCGAAGGGACAAACATCAAAGCCACATCGAGCGTGCTCTCGTCGGGCACGATGTATTTTTTGCTGATGGCGTCGGCGTGGCCCTTTACAGCGGTGGCGAACGCTCGCCTGGCTTCCTCGCCCTCGGTAGCGATTCTGCGATAGGCATCGAGCGGGAACTTGGAATCGATGGCCATCAATTTTTTGTCGCGCAATTTGATCACGGTGTCCGCAGTTTCTCCGCTCGAGAAGCGGTACTGCATCACATACTGCGCGGAGGCAAGGGAATCATTGAGCAGGCCCTCCAGCGTTACTTCCCCGAGCGAACCTCGTGACTTGGCGCCGCCCAAAATACCTTCAAGGGTCTGAGCGGTTTGAGACATTTGCTTCCCGGCTTCCTGGACTTCACCTAGCTGCCGTTGAATCTGGCTGATCTGCTCGCGGGTGCTTTTGAGCTCGTCGGCCATCTTGGTTTGCGCGTCGGAAGTCATCTGGCCGGTGATTTGGGCGGAGTTCTTGATGGCGTCCTGCAAGGCGGGGGCGACGCTATCGAGGCGCTGCGCGACGCTCTTGGCGATGGTTTCGAGTTGCCCGGTGCTTCGGGCTTGCGAGGTGGCAATGGTTTGCAAGTCGCGGCGCAGTTCGTTCATCTGCGATTCGATGGCGCCGCTCTTCTGACGGCCCTGTAAGCTCTGCAAAGCCAGCCAGATCACCAGGATAGCCACAAGAATCACGCTGGCAATCAAGAATGCATTCATTCGCTCTCCGAGACGAATACGGGAAACGGTTCTCTTACTTTACGCCGAATCGGCGAAGGCGCAAACCGGCCATGCCAAGGCATGAATCCCAAGGCGGGACGGACGGAGAGTCGGGGAAGCGACCGCTGAAGCTGAATCTAGGGGGGCGCCCGCTGCGGCGGGCGTCCCCACAATCAGGAATTGAACTAATTGGAGTGTTACCAGCTCAGCTTGAGGGCGAACTGGAACTGGCGTGCATCGTAAGAAGCAGTCGGCTGGCCCGCGCTGCAGGTTGAGCCGGCCAGCGGATCGCAAAGCTGGTTGACGGCCGCAATGTTGGTGCGGTTGAGGATGTTGAAGGCGTCGGCGATAACGTCGAACTTGAAGCGCTCGCCGAGAGGGATACGCCGCGAGAGGCGCATATCCACCTGGAAAAAGTTTGGTGAAGTGAAGGCGTTGCGGCCTAGATTTCCGTCGCAGCCCGCGGGCGGAGCAACGAGAGGCACTGTGAACTTCGAGCCATCGCTGTTGAGACAAACGCTGGGTGGACCGAAGGTCACGCCACGAATAAAGGGCGAAGAGGTGGCTCCGCCAACCGAGGGGCGTGCCGTCGAGGTACTGAAGTCGAGACGCGTGTTTTCACCGGTGATGACGTTGTAAGGCCTGCCGGAGGAGTACTCGACGATGGGGGAAAAAGTGAAATCAGCGATGAGATGCTTGAAAAAACCTTCACCGGATTTGGCGCCGGCCGATTGGAAGACGGCGCTGGTAACCCAGCGGTGGCGCTGGTCGTTCACGGAATTGGAGCGCTCCAGGTTGAAAAAACGGCTGTCCTGAGGCTCGAGAGGGGATTGCAGGTCGGTCGCGTCGTCAATCGAGTGGGACCATGTGTAGCTGGAGAGCAGCTCAAAGCCCTTGGAGAAGCGCTTTGTGAGGTTAAAGGTAAAAGCGTTGTACCAGGAATTGGCGTTGGAGAGTTGCGCGTCGACGCTGTTGAAAGGAACGGGAACGCCGAAACCTTTGGGGAAGCCAGCCAGATTCGCCAGAAAGACTTGAGTTGCGTATCCGACGGCGAGGGGCTGTCCCGGCGCGACAAAAGCGGCGAAAGATGGATTGGGGCCGGAAGGGCGGAAGAAGTTGAAAAAGGCCGCCGTGCCCACGAATCCGACGGCCGCAGCCGGGTTGTTGCAGCCAGGTGCGGCGAAGCCTTCGCCGAGCGCGCCCGGAGCGATCAGCAGGATGCTGCCGGTACTCGTGGCGAAGCAGGAATTCGGTACGCCAGTGCCCGTCGGGACGACAACCGCGAGCGGGTTAGAAACGCTGAGCCCTGAAGCCGCGGCGTTAAACGCGTTCTGGGCGAGCAGATGGGGATCCGTGCTGTTCACATCCTGCGCATGGTTCAAGTGCAACCCGCGGGACCGCTGGTATCCGAGGCTGAATTTCCAGGAGCCCGCGATTTCACGCTCGACGGTGAGATTGAACTGATTGGCGTAACCGTAGACAAAGTTTTTCGCCAGCGGAAGCGTAAAGGGCAGAATCGGAAGCGGGAATCCCGCGGCCAAATAATTTTGATTGGCAAAGAGCGAACCGGGAGCAACAGGATCGAAACGCTGCTGATTGGGAAGGTAGAACATGTTCAAAAATGAGGGCGCGTTCAGTACGCCCTGGAAAATGGAAGAGCCGTTGAGGTTCGCGGGAGAGTCCAGGTTGTTGCCGCAGTCTGGGGTGACAAGCCCGCAAGCGGATGGCGTGCTGCCAATAGAGAGCAACTGCACAGAGCGGCCACCGTCGGCAGTCACCGCGTCGAAAGCGGTAGCCAGCAGCGGATGGTCGTAGAAAATCCCGTAGCCGGCGCGGATAACGGTCTTGCCATCGCTGGCGGGATCCCAAGCCAATCCTATACGCGGGGCGACATTGTTGTAATCCCGCGGAATGCCTTCGACAACGCCCAGAGCCTTCTCTGCGGCGGCATTCAGGGGTGTTGCGGCCGCAAAGAGCGGGCTGATCTCCACGTCATAGCGCACACCGTAATTGACGGTCAGGTGCCGATTCAGACGCCAGTTGTCCTGTGCGAAGAAACCCATGGGGATATTATCAAAGGGACTGTTGGAAGTTCCGATTCCCTGGATGTAAGACTGCGGGAGTCCAAGGCCATAGGCTTGCAGGCCGGTCAGACCCGGCACTTGGGCTGCCGCCGGACAGGAGCCACCGGGAGCCACGGCCACGAGGCAGTCCGGCAGGCCGAAGGTAGAAGCCGGGAGCCCGCCAAAGTTGACGTCGCCGCCGAAATCAAGTTCAAAAATCTGCGCTTTCTTGGAGCGCAACTGAATAAGATTGAAGTCTCCGCCCATTTTGAAAGTGTGTTTGCCGCGCACGAGCGTGACGTTGTCGGTGAATTCGAACCGGCGCTCAATGCGGTCAACCGGGGAGTACGGCTCGCGCCCGAAGTAAGCGTATCCGGGAATATTAACCGCGATATTGGAACCGCCGGGAAGTTGAGAAAAACCAAAGTGAACCCCGCGGCGGGCGATTTGCATGCGGAACTCGTTGAAAGCCTTGTCGCTGACGATGGTGTCATGTTGAAACGTGAAGTTGAGGTCGCGCGTTTGACTCAGACCCGCACGTGAACCGGAGTTCTGGCCGAAGACCTGATTCTGCGAAGTGGAGGGAAGCCCGGTAATGAGGGAGGGAGAAACGCCCACGCGAAGGAATGAATTGTTGTGCTCGTTCCAATGATGGTCGATGCGAGCTGACCACAAACTGGTTTTCTCCATAGCCGGGAAATTTCCACGGATCCCGGCAAGCGCCACGTAAGAGCCGGGAAGAGGTGCGACGCCAGCCGCGACGACGGACTGATTGGGCCCAACGGCGGCTGATCCGTTGCAATTAACTCCCGGATAGCCTCCGGCCTGATTAATGATCTGGCCCGCCGGACAAGATACAGGTAGGGGAAATTGGGCTCCCGGTCCGGGATTCAGGCATCCGGGAGATCCCAGCGCGCACCCGGACAGTGCAGGCGCCACAAGTCCCAAATCTCTGCCGAGGATCGCCACGCTGGAACCCGATGCGAGGATGGCTTGGTACAATTGCCCTGCAGATCCCAGTGCCGCGCCCGCGCCCTTGAAAAACTGCTCCTGAGCCGGAGTGAGTCCGGTTAAGGGGTCAACCCCGAACGGTCCGCCTCCCCCAGTCGCATTTCCGATGCTGGAGAAACCGGATTCTTCACGCTGGGTATATTCGTAGGAAAAAAAAGCAAAGGTCTTGTCTTTCTTGATGGGGCCGCCGAAAGTGAGCCCGCTCTGCGTGCGCGTGTAGGCTTGCTTGACGGGATTGAGATTTCCCGTGACGGGATCGACTTGCCCGGAAAAGGGATTGCGCGCCTGAAAGGACTTGTTGCGAAAGTACCCGAAGGCGTCGCCGTGAAATTCGTTGCCGCCGCTCTTGCTGACGATGTTTATGACGCCGCCGCTGGCACGTCCGTACTCGGCATTGTAGTTGCTCAGAATGAGCTGAAACTCCTGTATGCCCTCTTGAGAGAGAGTCGAGCGAATGGCGTTGATGGAGTTGTCGACGGCATCCGCGCCATCAACACTGACCGCAGTGCCACGGGCGCGTGCGCCGCCGATGCTTAACCCGCTGTTGGGAGCCGGGCCGATAGTGGGCGAAACGTCGCGAGTAGTTTGCGAATTGATAAGCGTAAAATTGATGTAACTTCGGCCGTTTATGGGGAGGTTGTCGATGCGGCGCTGCTCGACGGTTTGGGAAACGTCGGATTTGGTCGTTTCGATGGGGGCCGTTTCAGTCGAAACGGTTACCGTCTGCACCATGCCTTTGAGGTCCAGTCGCGCATCAAATGTTGCGCTCTCGCCGACGGTGAGAACGACGGAAGTGTTTTCATAAACCGCAAAGCTGGCGCCGCCGTCCACGGCCATCTTGTACTGGCCGGGGGGAAGTCCAACGAGATTGTAGCGGCCGGCATCATCGGTGACGGCGGTGCGCTGGGCGCCGGTGCCGGCATTGGTCATGGTAACCTTTGCGCCCTTGACCGGTAATCCTTGGGGATCGGATACCGTTCCCGAGAATGTCGCGGTATTGACCTGCGCCGAGGCCATCGCCACCCAACCAAATAACAGCAGGAACAGAATTGTCGCAGCCCTCAGTGATCTAAAAACGGTCCAGACACATCGCGACGGCAAAGCGGTCAATCTTCCTGGCGATAGCAAAGCGGTCGACGGAAGGCGCGAGCCTGTCCGAATCGAGTCTGACACGCGCACACACTGCTTGCGTTGCATGAGTCCTCCTGTTGTGGCACCAAATGACACTCCGCTTCCCCAAGCGGTGGCAGGTTGTCCCGCCAATTTGCACATGCACCAGATGAAACAATTGAATACACGGCTTTTACTGCAATGTAGCGCCGCAATCAACTGAAAACTTCCAAGCCTTCGCGCAGAATGTACTAAGAGGGGCGCCCCAGCCCCTCTCTCTTCGAAGGCAGGCTTGCAAGTATCGCGAGCGCCAAGCACCCGGGCAGCTTCGCTGAGAGCGAATGGACTGGCAAGAGACAAGGTACGAAACGGCGGAGGAAGAAAGGAATGTCGCTACTTGTCGCCATCTCTGCGGCGATAGCCGCCGCAGGACGTTGGAGCGGCTCCAAAATGCGGCAAGAGAGGAGGATGTTTACAACGGGACCGGCTAGAGATGGAGATGGCGCTGCACGAGCTTACGGAGTTTTTCGCGGTCTTCGTCGCGCATGTGCACGAATTCGACGCCGCTGCCGTCCGGGCCGATGTTGCGGACCACGGCTGTAAAATTGATCTTGCGAAGGCCGGCGCGGACTTCGAGCTTGATCGAGTCGCCCACGCTGAGTCTGCGCGGGGATTCCAGATAGGCCCCGCCCAGGCTAATGGTCCTCACCCGAGTCAAGCCCGCCGGCGCGCCCTCGATCTGCGCGCGAAGCGGCGAGTCCAGAGGAACTCGAGTATACCGGCGTGGGATGACGTAGCCGGAGCTGGATTGGGCCGGCGCTCCGAACGCGGCCGCGGCTTGCTTGAACGAAGGGCGATTCTCCATCAGTGCCAGCGCGTCTTCCGCGGCGGCTCGCAGGCCGGCAGGTTCCGCATAGGCAAGGCCCTCGCGGCTCTCCGCCAGCCTACGAAGGAGTTCAGCGGCTTCGGCGGCGCGCATGCGGCCGAGCGCTTCGATGGCCTTGATGCGCACAAACTGATCGCGCAAGGTTTCATGCTCACCGGCGGCGATTTCCATGAGCTGCGGCACGGCGGTAGTTTCCTGCGCCAGGCCGAGCTGGTCGATCATCATGGGCACGACCATGGGATGGGCGTCGGCAAGGATGGCGGAGAAAACGAAAGCGGTGCTCAACGCCGACGCGGAATTATTGGGCCGCATCAGTTCGCTGACCGCCAAATCCTGCAGGTTCCATTCCCAACTGGCCATGGCGCGCGCGAGGCCGCGCAACAGCCGCTCGGGGTCGGCGGCGGCCAGGAGCTTGATGGCCGCGGTGACGCGCTGCCGGCGGGCTTCGTACAGCCGTGTTTCAAGCAAGTTGAGCACGGGCACGCCGATGGTCCGCAGGAGCCGCGCCATGGCGGGCACCATTTCCGCGCCGCGTGGTTCGGTAAGGAGCAAAGTCAGGCGATCGAGCAGCCGCTCGGGATCGCGCTGCAAAAGCCGGGGCAGGACGGGGTCCAGGGCCCGGTTAGCCAGCGCCGCATCCACCAGCAACAGCCAGCGATCTTGCGCCACTAGGCGGTTGGCTAGCGCGGTCATGTGATCGTGCTCTTTATCCTGAGGAACGCGCTCCAGGCCAGTCAGGATGGTCTCGAAACCGGCGTAATCACCACGAGTGACAGCAATGCGCCCGAGGGCTTCAACGAAGGCCGCCAGCAGGGCAGCGGTTTCCGGAGCCTTCTCCGAGTCCAGAGCCTTCATAGCGCCGCGGCTGAGGTCCTCCGGCAACTGATTCGGCCAGAGGGATTCGATGATCGGGGAGAGTTCGTTTAGCCCGGCGGCTACGGAGCGCCTTGCCGAAGCATCTGCTTGCTCGATACGGCGGGCATAATTCAAGACGATATTGCGCGCTTCGCGGCGTGGAGCATCGGCGCCGGCGTCGGCGAGTTGCCCGAGCGTATGACGCAAGGCCGCAACCGGAACGCACCACACATCGGAGCCGCGCAAGACCGCCGATTTTTCGCGCGGCGAAAGCTCCAGCCAGAATCGATCGATCAACTGTTCGCGGTGCGTTTCCGTGGCCCACGCGACCGCCAGCGACGAGAGATGCTGGGAAGAATGCGGGCCGGCATAGCCGCCGGATTCCACGATGACGTCGCTCAAGCGCTGGAATGTCGGCCTTACCGACGAGGCCGTAAGCGATCCACTGGAAAACTCGGCAGTGAGGAATTCGAAAATGAGGTGCTCCGAGAGGCGCAACAAATAGGGTTGCGGCCGTTCGCCTTCGCGAGGACCATATTGGGAAACGGAGCTGAGCAGCATGGTTACGCTGTCGCGGCTGGCTTCTTCCATCGCTCCGTGAATCGCCCGCGCCGCTTCTTCCGGGGAAAGACCGCGCGCGGTTTCGAGAGGTGGGGTCAGCCGCGCCAGGAGCCGCAGGCCGGCCACCAAATCATCAAAGTCAGGCGCCTGTATGGGTGAATCGGCCGTTTCTCGCGGGGAATGTCCGCCGTACGCTACCAGCGCGCCGATCAGGCTTGCCAGCACCGTGTCCACCCGGCGTTCCGTTTGCGTATTGATGGAAATGCCTTCCACGCGGTTCTCCAGAAGTCGCGCCGGCCACCACGCGTTGCCTCCACCGTTCGCCGGCTCCTCCGATCTTAGCAGCGACTCCTTGACGAGTCGCGCCAGCGTGTCCAGTTCGCCTACATGGAATTTCTTCGAAAACGCCAGCGCCTGAATCCCCGCCCGTTGCAGGTCCATCGCCAGCGCTTGCATTTCTCCGCGCGCATCCGGCAGGTGAGCGTCACCGATCCTCGGCGCTACCAGTCCGCCGCGCTCCACGCGAATCTCCAGGCCGCCCATCATTTCGTTGGCGTCGCGGAGGCTATCGTAAGCGCTGTCCAAGCTGTCGAGCCTCAGCGGATGATCCTTCTGGTAAAGACGTTCCGAGCGCAGCAGCAAGTGCAGGTGGCGAAGCGCACGTTGGACTTCGACGGCCCTGTGGTCCATTGTGCCTAGAGGAACGCGAGCGACGGCATTGGCAAGCTGGCGCAACGACGTCCGCGGCGTGACGTCCGGGCTCGCTTGGGGCGACAGCGCGTCGTGCTTTACTTCCTGCTTCGGTAGTCTGGCCGTGAGTGCCAAAAAGGTCTCCGTTTGCTTCTTGCAGTCCGTTAACGCCGCTCCCGCGCGCGGTGGGTATTGCCTTCTGCCTCGCGACGCGAGTTCGCGCGAAGGCAGGTGGCCCCCACCCATATAGCAAGCACGCCTCCGGCCTGGAGCCTGTGGCTCTAAGTCCTTTGTTTGTAACAAATACTATCGAAGTTCTAGGACTCAAGTTGGCAGCTTGTAACAAAATGTTACGTTTTGGGTAGGGCTTCCGAGGCTTGGTTAAGGGCACTCTCCGGGCCAAATTGCGGCGTTCTAGGCAGTTATACCGTTCAATTTTGGTGCAAGACTTCCTCAATGGGGACCGTTCCACCTTCGCTCACTTGCACGGTCCGCTTCGCCTGTTGAAATCCGCTCAGCCGCAGCGTCACGGTGTGCAATCCGGAAGGTATCTGTACCCGAGCCGGCGTGAACTGTCCGGTCGAGGTCCCGTCTACGATGATTTCGGCGCCTTTTGGAGTGGAATTCACCTGCGCCCAGGCAACGCGGCTTGTCGATTTTTGGTTGAGCGGTACGTTGAATTGCGTCTGGATATTGTCCTTGACCTGAATACCACCGGCATACGGCTCGTAACCCGCCAGCCGCAAGACCAGGTTGTACTGCCCGGGCGCTAGGGGCAACGTTACGGGCGTCTGGCCCGATTGCTTCGCTCCGTTGATGAAGACATCCGCACCCGGCGGCTGGGTGCTGATGAAAATGCCTTTGGCCAGTGATTCGAGTTTGATCCTTTGGTCCTGAGCGTCGCCAGTCTTTACTTGTAGGGCGGTCTGCACGGGTTGATAACCGTCCTTCTGCACTTCCAGGCTGTACCGCGCGGGATTCAAATTGTTAAAGCTGCAGGGCGTTTGGCACTTGTTCAGCACGTGGCCGGCGGGCCCGCGAAGCACCGCGGTGGCGCCGATCACGTCGGTAACGACATGAATCGCTCCATACCCCACCGCGGGAACCGGGTGACTGCCCTCGTCCGGGCTGGCGGTGACAGCCGCGGGGGTGTCGTCATATTCAAGGTGATCGATTACACGAACGTCCGAAGGCGCGTTCCGCAATAATTTCAAAAGCGCGCCGTGTTCGGCCGGGCGGAGCTTTCCCGCGAGCGTCAGCGTGTTGCCGGTGGCTTGAACTTTCACGTGGCTGCTCAATCCCTTTTCGGAAATGGCTTCTTCAATGCGGCCCTTGTATTCCGCCACCTTGGGGCTGAGTGAATTTTCCGGTTTTCTGGGCGACGCTTTTTCCGTGGCAACTGCTGCCGGCTTGGTCTCCGCCGGTTTTGGCTCCGCAACTGCTCCCGCTGCTTCTTCCTTCGACGGAGGAGCAGTCTCGCTCCCCGCTGAGCCGTTCTGGGTGGTTTCGGTTGCCGCGGGCGCTGCGGCGTGCACGCTGCTTTCTTTCTTCTGTTCATCATGAAGTTCGCGCGCGGCTTCGAAGACCGGTTTGATCTTGTTTGCTCCGTAGGCAATCACGCCCAGGAGGAGCAACGCCGCAAAAATGGTCCCGACGACGCTCTTCTTTTTCGGTGGTTCCGGGGCCGGAACGATGGCTCCCGTCCGCCGCACCAGGGGAGTCTGGCCGGGAGTCGATGCCCGCGCATTCAGGGAACGCGCCGTGGCCATCACGGCTTGCTCTTCGCGCAGGAGACCGCGTCCGGCCGCATTTCCGGAAACTACCGTCGCGGCGGGTGAGCCTCCGCCCAACACCATCGTCGATTGCGGGTTCCCGCCGGCTGCCGCAAGCGTGCGGTAGGTCCGCAATTCTTCCAGCATTTCGCGGCAACTCTGGTATCTCTGGTCGGGGTCCTTTTCCAGCGCCTTCATGACCACCGCGCTGATCCCGGGATGAATCGAGGGATTAATCTGCCGCGGCGGGACCGGTTCTTCGTTGACGATCTTATAGATCACCGTGGTGATGTTCTGGCCCGGGAAAGGTTTTTCTCCGGTCACCATTTCATACAGCATCACGCCCAGCGAAAAAATGTCGCTGCGGCCGTCGACGGCCCGGCCCTTCACCTGTTCCGGCGACATGTAGCTGGGCGTACCCATGACGTGCGCGGTTTGTTGCACCGTCCCGAACTGCAGAATCTTGGCCGTGCCGAAGTCCGTGACCTTGACGGTATCGTCGGCCGTCAGCATCAGGTTCGCCGGCTTGATGTCCCGATGTATTACATTGCGTTCATGCGCGAATTGCAGAGCGCTGCAAGTCTGCTCCATGATGCGCAGCGTGCGCGGCAGGGGAAACGCGTGCCCGCCATCGAGCATGGCCTGCAGGCTTTTCCCTTCCACCAGCTCCATAGTGATGTAGTAAAGCCCGTCTTCTTCCCCAGCGTCGAAAACCACCACGATGTTCGGGTGCGTCAGCAAACCGGCGGCGCGCGCTTCTGTTTGGAAGCGCGTTAGGAGTTCCGGGCGCGAAAGCCCCGTGCCTTCTTCGCTAAGCCGGATGGTTTTCACCGCAACGGTGCGCCCGATCACCGGATCCGTGGCCTTGTAAACGACGCCCATCGCGCCGCGGCCCAGTTCTCCCACGATTTCGTATCTTCCGGCTTTTGTTACCGTCGGCATCATTCCATCGATCTGCCGCCCCAGGCGGCCGCTACTGGCAACACAAACTTCCAGGGTGCGAATCGGGTGAGGGCTCTTGCAGGGAAGGAACCTGACAAGACTCCCAGACCTTCCATCATCCAATTCCCGGTTTTCCCCAACGGACAAACGTCCGCCGACACCCGGGCGCCCTACCCTCCACGGTACCCACCGAATTTTCTATTGGTCAACGCTACCAGGGTACCAGTGTGGCGGAGTCGATACCGTCAGAGCGCGACATTCCAGGCGGCCTCACTTTTGACCATCCGCCTCCTTCGATGGGTTGCGGGCCGGGGCGCAAATTAGGGGTTACGCAGCGATTCCCTCGGAGACATGGTGCGTTCCGGCATCGGTACGTTGGTTTCGCGGATCGGGCGGTCGACTTCGCCGGGCCGCGCTGGGGCTTCAAGCCCATCCGTGAGCAAATATCCTTGCAGCGCGATGCCGTTGGTCCAGACGCTTTCCAACGCGGCGATATACTCGATCTGCAATTCGTAGAGCTTTCGCTGCGAGTCCAGCACGCGCGGATAGGACGCCAGCATCTGGCCATATTTGTCTACCATCAGACCGTACGCCTTCTTCGCGCGGGGGAGCATCTCGTCGCGATACTCGACGGCCACCAGCCGTGCGTTCGCGTATTGATCTACGGCCATTGCCGCGCGCTCCCGAAGTGTCAGCGAAATACGCCTTTTTTCTTGGCCGGCGCGATCGATGTCCGCCCGTGCCGCCGCCACATTTCCCTGGTTGCGATTGAACAGCGGAATCTGCACGGCGACCTCCGCGATTCCTTCCCAACCCTTCGCGAAGGGAACACTGCCCAGCAGTTCGTTGTTGTACTCCATTCCACCGCGAACCTGAATATCGGGTACCGCCTCGCGCCTTGCGCGGCCCAGCACGCTTTGCGCCCGTGCTTCCGCCGTCTCGGCGATTCGAACGGCAGGACTCTCCTTTGCAATCGATTCCACCGTTTCTTCTTCATTCACCTCCGGCCAACCCTTTTCCAGGTCGCCAGCCACCGTTGTCAACGGTAGATCCGGCTGCCCAATCGCCGCCGTAAGCGAACGCCATTCTTCACGCAAGGTGTTCTCCTGCATTCTTGCGCCCATGCGCATCCTTTGCGCTTCCACTTCCGCTTCGAGCACTTCGGTTTCATCCGCCTGGCCGGTATTCATCAGGCGGCGCTGTGTCTCCGTGGCGTCTTGCGCGATGGCAGCCAAGTCGCGCCGCGCGTAAAGAAGCTCCTGGGCCGCCAGCACCCGCAGAAAAGCCATCTTCACCGCGCTTTGCACGCGCATTTTTTGCTCCTCGGCTTCGATCTCGGCCAGCTTCACCTCTTTTCCGAAAACTTCGCGGCTCAGCCCAAGTTTTCCGCCAGTAGCCACCGTCTGCTGCACAAAAAACCCCTGCTTCCCGCCGCCGACCGACCCTCCGCGAATTTCATCGCCCGTATACGCCACCGTCGGATTCGGATACAGCCCCGACTGGTGCTGCCGCGCCTTGGCGGCGCGAATCTCCGCCTCCGCTTGCCGCAATGTGGGATTCGAATCGCTGGCGATCTTCTGCACCTGTTCGAGCGTCACCAGCGCGCCGCTTGCCTTTTCCTGCGCCCTCCCCATTCGCGGATATTCCGGCTTTACCGTCGCCATCTCCATGTGCTGGTGCTGTTCCTGGCTAGGCATCTGCATTTCCTGCGCCCGCGCCGCCCCAGCACCCGCCAGCAAGCTTGTCATCATCGTCATTCCGAATGTCGCTCGAACTAGCATGTGATTTCCTCTTCTTCTCCGTGAACTCTGTGTCCTCTGTGTTGAAACCCCATTCAACTTTTCAAGATTCATGGTGATGTTCCGCCCGCGCGCCGGGCCCCTTCTTCCGCGCAAGAATCTCGTCATACTCTTTCTCCGGAAGAACGCGGATCATCGTCATCATCCCCATCATTCCCGCGCTCCAATTTTTCGGCAGCCCGTAGGTCTCCGGTTTTTCCACCACCTCGTCCATCCCCATTTCCATGAACGCGTCCTGCGGAAACCCCGGCACTTTCTGAGCATCGGGCGCGATCGGCGCGGGATGCACATGCTCGAACGGCACGCTCCTCGCCAGCGATTCCATCTGGCTCATGGCCTTGGGCTCCGTTTGATCCGCCGTCTGGATCTGCCGGTCGCGCAGCAAATCCATCATGCTGTTCATCATGTGGTGGGGCAGGTGGCAGTGGATCATCCACGCGCCGGGATATTTCGCCTCGAATTCGACGACACGCGCCTGCGCCACGCCCACCAGCACTGTGTTCATCGGATACCACGTCGACTCCGGCGCGCGTCCGCCTTCCGTCCCGGTCACCACAAACTGGTGCCCGTGAAGATGAATCGGGTGGTGATCCATCCCCAGGTTCACGATGCGCAGCCGCACCCGGCTCCCCAACCGCGCCAGCAGCGGCGTCGTCATCGGCCCGCATACGCCGTTAAACGTCAGCCAGTTGAATTCCATCGCCGCCGTGTTCGGAACGCTGTTGCTTGGCAGCACCGCCCATTCCTGCAAAATCAATCCGTAATCGTGGTCCACGCGCGGCTTGTACTCTTTTTCCGGATGCGCCACGAAAAATCCGATTTGCCCCATCATTTCCTGCATGGCGCTGTGCGCGTGGTAAAAGAAAGTCCCTTCCTGATGCACCGTGAATTCGTAAACGTACTTTTCACCCGGCGTCACCGGCTTCTGGCTGATGTACGGCACGCCGTCCTGCTCGATGGGAATTTCCAAGCCGTGCCAATGCAAGGTAGTCGACTCCGGCAAGCGATTTTCAAACACCACGCGCACGCGATCGCCCTGCCGCACCTGTATCGTCGGCCCGGGGCAGCTCCCGTTGTAGCCCCACGCGTCGATGTTCTTGAACGGCGCGATTTTTTTCTTCACCGGCTCCGCGACCAGGTGAAAAACCTTCACGCCCCCATCCATTTCGTGCGGCAAGTCCGCCACGTCCGGCGTAATCATCGGAAAGAGCGAGCCCGTCGCCGCTCCGCTTCCGCGATGTGCCTCTCGCTCACGCATCGGCATGGATTTTTCCTCCTGAGCTCGCAGACTTTTGCTCAGCCCAAAAAGCCCCGCCCCCAACATTGCCGCATCCTGAAAAAATCTTCTTCGTGATCCGCTCATTTTTGACCTCCTGAATTTCCTGAAGCCGCAAGCCGCGTTCTTCGTCGAAGAGAAATGGGGAGTATTTTGACATTCCATGCCGGCGAAATCTGTCTGGTTGGAGGCAAGCAGAGCTCCCCCCGCCGGGAAATCACCTACTCCTAATTTTTCAGGAGAGACAACTCAGATCCGAAGGACACTCGAGGGTACAGGCACAAATCCAGTAAAGAAGTCGTGAGGCGGGCCAAAATAAAAATCAGAAAACGTCGCTGCCGATGCAGAATTCTCCTGTTGAACGGCCAGCAGCTTTCCATCCGGCGCGCTAAGGCGGGATGCGCTTGAGTCATCTCCGAGAGGTGTGCGAACCAGAACTACCGCGGGCAATTCCTGCGAACCGCAACCCATAATGGCGTGTGCCCATGGTGCTTCGTGGGGCATGGGGTTGGCCCCGTGGCAATTCCCATGGGAAGCGGCCGATGCGCTCGCTCTCTGGCAATTCTGAGCGGCGCAAAGAGGCGCACAAGCCGGCGCCACAACGAGAGCCACGAGCGTCACCAGACTCAGAGCGCGTAACAGCCAATTTGTATTTCGAATGCGCATCATCCTTGGCATCCTCTTATTACGCTACGCCGGCCGTAAGCCTGCGTCAACTTCATCGTGCCGTTGCGTTGCGCATAGAAAAAAGCGATGCCTCAATCGCCGTAGCCGTGCGAGTCTTTCTCCACCACCACTTTGCCGGCGAAGGAGCGGTAGACGTAGGCAGAGTATCCCGCCGCCAGAAGGATTCCGAGGATCCACCACGCCAATCCAATTTTCAAACCGTAGTCCGCGGCTTTCGCTGTCGCGACCGTCAGTGAATACGCCGGGTTCCGCGCTGGCAACACCATCGGGTAAACGCCGAAGACCACGCTGGTCAACATGCCCGCCAGGTAAGCGCACGACGCGAAGAACGCTTTGCGCTCATCATGATGCCGCAATTCAAAGAGGACGCCTGCTATCCCCGCCACTGCCAGCACCGGAAAAACAAAACCCCACGGCCAGTTCGCGAGATTCTCCTTGACTTGCGGCTGAATGCGGAACGTGAAAGCCGTAACCAGCGCCGTAAGCGCCACGACGCCCCACCAAGCACGCTTCGCCAGTTTTCCCGCGCGAGCATTCACTTCGCCGCCGGTCTTCATCTGCACCCACAGCGCGCCATGCATCACCAGCGCGAGCAGCGCCAAGACTCCCACCAGAATCGTGTACCAGTCCAGGATGCCCGTTTCATCGCCAAGCCGGAAATTGGTCCACAGCGGCTCGAAGAAGTAACCGCTGGCATCCAGCGGCACGCCGCGCACCACATTGCCGAGCGCCGCGCCGAAGAAAACCGCCAGCAGCAAGCTCGACGCGCAGAACAGAAAATCCCATAGCGGATCCCAAACCGCGCTCTTGATGTGATTCCGGAATTCAATTGATGCGCCGCGCAAAATCAAAAGCCACAGCACGATCATCAGCGGCAGATAAAATCCGCTGAAAGCGCTGGCGTACAGCGCCGGAAAAGCGAAATACAAAGTTCCGCCCGCCGCAACCAACCACACTTCGTTCCCGTCCCACACTGGACCAATGCTTGCCAAAACCTGCCGCCGTTCCTCATCCGTTCTTGCCACAAAAAGATGTATCGCCCCCGCACCCAGATCGAACCCATCCAGAAGCACATAAACCACGATCATGAACGCTACCAGCCAGAACCAGATCGTTCCCATCGCGCTCCCCTCAATCCGCCGCTAGTACCGCCGCATCCTCCCCGGCCGGACGATTCCCCGGCTCCGGCCCGAGTTCGATCTCGCGGTAAATCAGGAACAGCCACAGGATCGCCAGCACCGTGTACATCCCCATGAATCCAATCAGCGTGAACCAGGCGTTCCCCGCCGCCACGCGCGGAGAAATTCCGTTGGCCGTGCGCATCAATCCATAAATCAGCCACGGCTGCCGCCCCAGTTCAGCGGTCATCCATCCCGCCGTGTTCGCAATATAAGGAAGCGGCACGCAAACCATCAGCGTCCACAGCATCGCGCGCGATCCAAACAGTTTTCCACGCCAAAGAAGGAAGCACGAAACAACCATCACAGCGATGAAGATAGTCCCAAGCCCGACCATCACGTGATAGCTGTAATACAGCAGCGGAATCTGATCCGGCCATTCCGCCTGCGGAAAATCGGACAAGCCTTTGACGTGCGCGCGCCATTGCCGGTAAGTCAGGAAGCTCAGCATCTCTGGAACTTCCAGCGGGTTGTCGAGCTTTCTTTTTTCCACGTCCGGCTGCCCGAGGATAGCCAGCGGCGCTCCTTCTTGCGATTCAAAAAGTCCTTCCATCGCCGCCAGCGTCGGCTGCTGGTTATTCGCCACCAGTTTTCCTTGTATGTCCCCGGTCGGGAAAAGTTGCAAGAGCGCCGCGATCGCTCCCACCAACACGCCTGCCCGCACAAAAGTGCGCCCATAGAATGCATCGCGCTTCGTCAGCAAATAAAAAGCGCCGACGCCCGCCATGACGAAGCAGCCGGTTTGCACCGCGCCCAGCATGGTGTGCGCGTACTGCCAGAGCGCCCACTGGTTCACCACCAAATCCCAGAAGCTGGAGAGTTCAATCGCGCCGTTGGCGCCAATCCGGTAACCAATGGGGTGCTGCATCCACGCGTCCGTCGCCACGATCAGATAGCCCGAGAGCCACGAGCCCAGAAAAACCAGAAACCCCGCTACCCAGTGTCCGATTCGTCCGAGTTTTTTCTCACCAAACAAAAACAAACCCAGGAAGCTCGATTCGAGAAAAAACGAAAACACCCCTTCCATAGCCAGGGTCTGTCCGATCACTCCTCCCGCGGTCTTCGAAAACGCCGCCCAGTTCGTCCCGAACTGAAATTCCATCGGAATACCCGTAACCACACCCAACGCAAAATTGATCCCGAAAATCCGCGCCCAGAATCGCGCCGCGACATTGTAATGTTCATCGCCGGTGCGCAGCGCTTTGGTCTTCAGGTACACCAGCAGCAGCGCCAGCCCCATCGTCAACTGCGGAAAAATGTAATGAAACGTAATCGTGAACGCGAACTGCAGCCGGTGCACATCCAGCGCCTGTCCCATGCGGCACCTCGTCGCGAAACGCCTCAGCAACCAGCCTGAACGGCCTCGGCGATCTTGAGAGAGCGAGTCCAACAAATTGTGGGACCATTCTCGCATTTCCGCGACCTCTTGCGCGTCATTTCGGGTTTTGGTAGTGGATCACTTTCCGGCAAGGCGACTAATCGGGAGTTTGACCGTCGCAATCGAGGGACAGTCTGTGTGCTCGCAAGCTCACTACATGATGCACATCACCGATAAACCTCGTGTTCTCAGCATGAGATGATTGGCCCATAGCCTGCACACTATCCGGCAGACAGAAGGCTGCGTTGTCCACTTTGGACACCTTCATAGGAAAAGTATGAAGAACATCCCGCTCTTTGCTGTTTTGGGCCTCGCTGCGTTCACAACCAACGCGCAAACAGCAACCACAATCCGACAAATCGACTTCGACAATTTCAGCTACCAGTGGAGCGAGGCCGAACCACCCGAAGACGTGAATCAGCCTTGGCATTGGCTCACTTCTGCACCGGACCAGCATTTCCGAGTCGTAGACGGTGTACATCACTTCTACCTACGCGGGCAGGACACCCATGCCCGAGAGCACTCACCGCTGGTCAGCGTAGATTCGGTAGTTTACGGCGATTTGGACGGCGATGGAGTTGAAGAAGCAGTTGTGGCGCTGAACTACAGCACGGGCGGCACTATGAATTGGGATTACCTTTACGTTTACAAGCTGGAAAGCGGCAAACCGCGACTCCTCGCAAGGATGGAAACCGGTTCGCGTGGTTACGGTGGCCTGGTTAGAGCGCTCGTGCGGAATCAACTGTTAACAGTTGACTTCGCTGACCCCGAAAAGCGCGTGGGCGACTGCTGTTCAGACGGATATATTCGCGCACGCTATCGTTTGCATGATGAAGCTTTTGTCGAGGAAGGAGAACGAGAGCACGGCAAGATTGATTTGCACGAAGGTCCTCCTCGGCCCAGGTTCCGCGCCTATCGAGTCAAGAACATCTATCACGGAGAGCCGGCCACCCCGATCATCACGAAGGAGTTCCGTGGGTTTCGGACACGGATACGTGAAGGAGCTAAGTCTCAGGTGGAGTTCGCAGGCCACTATACGGTTCCGCGTTGGGGATGCGGAACAGATTGCAATGGATTTGTGATCGTGGATTCGATAAGCGGCAAAGTGTACGACGGTTTTGGAGTCGCCGGTCTCCCCTTTAACTGGGTCGAAGAACACGGAGGCGAGGACGTGATACCACGAATGGAGTTCTATCCGGACAGTTGCTTGCTCAAAATCAACGCCTGCCCCAACGAAGAGGAGTGTGGACTATACGATTACGAAATGATTGACGGGAAGGGTTTGAAACTGCTCCGAGTCGAACTTCTCCCAAAAGAATCCATCTCTCCGCAACGACCCTAGTCTGCGGTTAGCGCCTGATAAACGCTAATCGGAAACTGACCACAATCCGGATTTTGAATTCTTGAGTGATGAGAATCGCATAGCAATGTTCTTTTTATCCCTCTTTTCTCCAGGGCTCTAGCGCCGAGAAGTCCCTCTTGTGCGCCGCGCAACTGCCCGGCCGCGTTCATTTCGAGTTGGTGCGGCACCGAGACAAACTGTGAAGTCTTGACATCAATGCTGCTAGACGGGGGCCGTCTTCCGCAGCCAACTCGGTGAATTTTAATCCTAGTCCACTTCCGGGCCTTACATGTCGGACAACGGCCTTGGCCCTTATTTGTCCCTCCTGGACAAGAAAGTCAAGCCTAATCGTAGCGTCTGCATCTCTCGCATCTGCTGTTTCGACAAACAAGCCTCCCGTACTCAGGTCTCGGACTCGTGAAGTATCCGCACGTCCTTTGCAATTCCAGTAGACCCACACTCCCTCTGGCTTCCCGACTCGCGGATAGCGCCTCCTGCCAGGAATAGTTTGACCCGCTAAGAAGCGGTTATCAGCGCGTGCGTGCGTTCTCCAGATCACCTTAGGCTCCCCAAGCGCCTTTGCACTGGCCGGATAGCTCTACCCCAATGGCGAAGTCGCCGCCTTCAGTGCGCTGGCAGTAAGCGACCCTTCCTTCAGACCGAACGCCATTCCGTCGAAAAGTAACCAGCACGCGAGTTCCAGGCTGCCAGCGCCGCACCGTGTTGACGCGCGCGCCCCAAGTGCTCACATTCTCTGTGAACGTCATTTCCTTAGGCCCAGGTTCGTTCGGGCGGGAAAGCTCTGCGGCCAATATCAGCGGGACACGCCTTCTGGATCGACCGTCAGATCGACAGGTTGAAACGGGTGCGGCCAATGAATCCTCCGGGGACGAGCAGGATATTTCAAGTGCTGTCTGACGCCATCTAGGGGTTCAGGACACCTAAAATCAATCCTGTCTCCACTGTAAAGTGGGTTGCGGTGAACACGGTATCTGTCGGCGAGAGACGCATAGTTGCGAACACAATTTAATCCTCTGCCCCAACGGTCTTGTTTCGCACAGTTTGCAGTCCTGCCTCCCCCCCCTGTTTGGACCCGGGTTTGCCGACCCAAATAACTTCGCACCGCACGGAATCCACCGGGTCATTAACGATGAGTTCGACGAGTTGTCCGGACCTCAGGTTGAAGCTACTTCGCAATCTAAACCCCTCCTGCGAGCTATCGACAATGAGACACGGAGACATTTTCAGAACTCCACCGACATTCATAACAAGGCGGGCGGACCTTTTCGAAATCACCCGCGCCGAGCGGCGGTTCCGGTGGACGGAAAAGCTCGGC
>Ga0207133_1065_pt1 | contig 19966 bp, 18 predicted proteins | sample Alteio_BWMinHeat_11_FD_153537 | JGI IMG/M metagenome (GOLD analysis project Ga0207133, IMG submission 153537) | Enriched cells from forest soil in Barre Woods Harvard Forest LTER site, Petersham, Massachusetts, United States -... | ecosystem: Environmental > Terrestrial > Soil > Temperate forest >... | reverse complement strand
TTGACACTCGCTTCGAGGATTGAATTTTCCGGACCCCGGGTAAAAATTTTAACGATTCAGGAACCGGCTCGGCATTGTAGATGTCAACGGATTTTTTAAGGCGCCTGAGAAGGCTGGCGGTGGCCAGTTCGGAAGCACGGTATCCCCGTCCGGTTTTTGATGACCGGACAGAAAAAAAGTCTTATGTTTCCGGATCGCAGTACAGATATCTTTCAGCGCGTTCTGACGGGCCAGGGGGGTCAGGTGGTTCGGATTTTTAGGGTTCATATTTAGGTATTTTTTTACGGTATTTTCCTGGATTTTTTATTTTTGGCCGTTTGCGCAGATCCGTTGGAGTTGGGGCGTTTGCAAGCTCTTCATTCGGTTGATCTTTTCTTTCCTCAGACAGCTGGTTCAAAATGGTGACAACCCGTTGAGCGCGTTCAGGCGTGTGATCATAGATAAAATTTAAGACCGGGACCCTCTGAAGACTTTCCAGTTTTCTTCCCAGAAGGTGTCTGAGATGAGGGACCAGTTTAGTCAGAATATGGGAAGTGATCTGGCGCTCCTCTTCGCTGCCAAAGACAGAAAAGAAGACCTTTGCATCCATCAGATCATCTGTAATCTCGACGCCGGTGATCGTAACGAACCCCACTCTGGGGTCTGGGATGGATTGGACCCAGAGAGAAATTTCATGTCTTAAGAGTTCGCTGACACGTTCACTTCTTTTGAAGTTCATGGGAAAGATTGGGTTTTTTAAAGTTGAAAGCGCGGAACAAGGAGCCGTTTTTGGTTTAAACCAATTTTCGAGAGTGTTTTTCCTTAACAAACACCTCTAAGACGTCGCCCTTATTGACGTCTTGGAAGTTTTCGAGAGCAACTCCGCAGTCGTATCCCAGGTCCACTTCTCGCACATCATCTTTAAAACGCCTCAAGGAAGCAATGGCGCCTTCAAAAAGAATTTTGTTGTCTCTCAAGACCCTGATTTTTGAGCCGCGGCTGATTTTTCCTTGGACCACCATGCATCCAGCAACTTTTCCAGCGGGCGTTTTGAAAACTTCCCGCACTTCGACGCGGCCGACCACGACCTCCTTTTCTTCCGGTTCCAGGAGTCCTTCCATGGCCGCTCTTAAGTCCGCGATCGCTTCATAAATGATCCGGTAGGTCTTGATTTCCACCCCTTCCTTCCGGGCAAGTTCTTCCGCTGCCGGTTCCGGGCGGATTGAAAATCCGATGATCACGGCATCTGAAGCGGCTGCGAGAGAAACGTCCGATTCGGTGATCCCTCCGACTCCCGAATGGATCACTTTGACTGTAATTTCAAGGGAAGAAATTTTTCCAATGGAATCCTTGATCGCTTCCAGGGAGCCTTGCACGTCCGCTTTTACAATGAGGTTTAAGACCTTGACCTGGCCTTGCTTGGCAACGGCAGAAATAATTTCAAGAGAGATATGTCGTTTTCGTTCCGTCGCGGACTGGCGGCTTAACTCCTTGCGGCGTTCCATGATTTCTCTGGCTTCTCGTTCGGTATTGACCACGATGACTTTCTCGCCGAGCTGCGGCGTGGTAGAAAATCCAAGGACTTCAACGGGAGTTGAAGGGCCTGCTTCGAGCAGCCTGTGTCCGCGATGATCTGTCAGCGCACGGACTTTTCCGTTGGTCAGACCGCATACGAACGTGTTCCCGACCTTCAAGGTTCCTTTCTGAACCAGAACCGTTGACACCGGGCCTCTTTTAGGGTCGAGCCTTGCCTCAACCACGACTCCTTGAGCGGGACGGTTGGGGTTCGCTTTGAGTTCTAAAATCTCTGCTTCCAGAAGGATCATTTCCAGGAGTTTTTCGATATTGATTCCTTTTTTGGCGGAAACATCAACGAAAATCGTTTTGCCACCCCATTCTTCCGGGGTTAATTGATACTGAGAAAGTTCTTGTTTGACTCTTTCGGGTTGGGCTTGAGGGAGATCAATCTTGTTCACAGCGACGATGATGGGAACCTCTGCCGCTCGGGCATGGTCAATGGCTTCAATGGTCTGAGGCATGACCCCGTCATCTGCTGCCACCACCAAGATCACAATATCGGTCACCTGGGCTCCTCTTGCGCGCATGGCTGTAAAAGCTTCGTGACCCGGAGTGTCTAAGAAAACGATATCGCCCTTTTCCACATGGACTTTGTATGCGCCGATATGTTGGGTAATCCCACCTGCTTCGCTCTCAGCGACCCGGGTTTCCCTGATGGCGTCCAAGAGAGAAGTTTTTCCATGATCGACATGGCCCATGATCGTTACGATGGGCGAGCGGGGCACCAAAAGGCCGGGTTCTTCCTGTTCGGTTTTAAGCATGGCATCTTCCGAATAAATGGGGGAAAATGTGGCTTCGAAACCAAACTCAGAAGCAATCAGGATTGCCGTATCGATGTCGAGCCTCTGGTTGAGGCTGGCACGGGTTCCCATCTTAAGCAATTTCATTAAGAGGTCTCCGACTTTCAAATTCATTTTTTCCGAAAGGTCCTTGACCGTAATGGTCTCATTGATCACGATCTTAGGTTTGGGAATACTCGGGGCCGTTTCAGTTTTGGCAACTTCTTGAGAAGTTTTCTCTTGGGGTTCCGGGAGGGAAGGCGCAGGCAAAACTTCTTTCGAGGTCGTGGTGTCCGCACGGACTTTTGATTCCGGAGGGACCGCTCCTTTAGAAACCGGGGGAGTCTTGGCCGTTGAACCCATGGGTTCGTTCGGTTCGGTCAAAATCTCCGGGGTTTTTGGTTTTGATATTTTACGGATTTTTTTCTTCAGGGGCTCTTGCAAAGGAGCTTGAAGATCGGAAGCAGGTTTTAAAGTGGTTGGAGCGTGAGCCTGTGGCTTTTCCTGGAGGGGAGATTCCTGAACGTCAGGACTTGGCAAATGAGATTTCAGACCCGCGTCTTTTTTAAGAGCAGCAATCTTCCCGCCCGATCCTTTTTTTTCTTTAAGTTTTGGTTCGGTCCGTTCCGGTTTTTTAGAAGCCTTTTTAGGAACTTTAGTTAGGCTTGTCTTTTTCTCCTTCAATGGGCTTATTTTCGTAGACTTCTTCTTGTTCGGGTTGGTTGGGGTCTCCCCTTTCTCCGGTTGCGTCTTGGGAGTTGAAACCATCTTTCATCACCTCCTCTTGTTCTTCCTCTTGCTTCTCTTTTCTTTTTTGCACAAGTGTCTTAGCAGAATCAATGATCTTTTCCGCTGTTTTGTCTCCGATCCCCTGAAGCGTGACGAGTTGGTCCACGGTTGCGATCGACAATTTTAAAGCGGTCGTCCAGCCGCTTTTAATAAGAACTTCGGCAATTTTAGGACCGACGCCTTCCACAAAGCCCAAATCTTTTTGTGCGGTCTCAAGATTTTTTGCGCTTTCTTCCTTCTTCTGAGATTCGGACTTAACGTCAATATGCCAGCCGGTCAGTTGAGAGGCCAAACGCACGTTTTGGCCGTTACGTCCTACGGCCAGGGAGTACATGTCGTTGGCAACTAAAACTTCTGCGAGTTTTTGTTCTTTGTAAAGATTCACTGATAAAACCTTCGCGGGAGACAGAGACCCTCCGATATACTTTTCGGTGTCCGGACTCCAGGGAATCAGGTCAATCCTTTCCCCTCTCAGCTCATCAATAATGGGCCGGATCCTTGAGCCCTTCACCCCAACGCATGTTCCGACCGGATCCACCTTGGCATTGTTCGATTTGACGACGACTTTAGATCTGAACCCCGGGTCGCGTACGACCGACAGGACTTCAACCACCTTTTCCCCGATTTCTGGGACTTCAAATTCCAGAAGACGCTTCACGAGGTCCGGATGAGCTCTGGAAACCAAAATCTGAGGTCCTCGGTTTCCACGTTCCACTTTGAGCACGAGCACTTTAAGCCTTTCTCCAAGATTAAACCGTTCGCGGCGCACCTGCTCACGAACGGGGAGGATCCCCTCGGCTTTGCCCAGGTCAATGATCATGTTGCGATCCACGAAACGGTGAACGGATCCACTGGCCAGAGTATTTTCTTTGCCGCTGAACTCCTCAAAGAGGGTGGTTCTTTCCACTTCTCGTATTTTTTGCACGATGATTTGTTTTGCGATCTGGGCCGCGATCCGGGAAAATTCTTCGGTTGCGATTGGAATATTGACTTCGGAGTCGAGTTTAGCCTTGAGCTTCATGCTTTTGGTTTCCTCAAGGGAAATTTCTTCTGCCGGGTTCTTGACCGTCTCGACTACTTTTTTCGTTACATAAGCCTTGATCTCCGCCGTTTCCGGATCGATGGTCGCCACCACATTAACAATTTTTCCGTAATGTTTGCGATAAGCAGATACCAGCGAAGACTCGATCATTTTCAAGATCTCATCTTTTTTAACGCCCTTGTCGCGTTCAATCTGGTCTAAGACCGGTAAGAGTGAACCTTTAAGTGTATTCATAGCATCCTTTCGTTAAATAATATCTAAATGGGCTTTGGCAATAGACGAAAGCGGGATTTCAACTTTCCCAGAAATCAGATCCTGGACTTCGATTTTTTGGTCCTGACATCCTAAGAGGATGCCGGAAAAATTTCTCTGTTTACTTTCCGGCACCAAGGGACTCAAAAGGTTGATTTTTACTTTTTCACCCAAATAGCTTTTGAAATGAGACTCCGTTTTTAAAGGACGGTTGATCCCCGGCGAAGATACTTCCAGAACATAAGACCTTTCCAGAAGATGGGTGGAATCGAGGAACATCCCAACCGCTTCGCTGACCTTTTCACAGTCATCCAGGGTCACCTGGCTTCCTTTTTTCGCACGAGGCACCACCATCTCCTCTCCTAGCTTGTCAATATAAATTCTCAAAAGCCATTGTCCTGATTCTCTGCGATAATGAGTTTCAATGAGCTCAAACTGCCTTTCCTCTAGGAAAGGTCGGAGTTGCTCTTCAATTTGTTCCACCATAGTCATGGTGTGGGTCATGGCAATAAAATTTTGAGTGCTTCCGCCGGTAAGACGGGATACTAAAAATAAAAAGTGGCTTACCTTCCAAGGCCACTTCTCATTGGATTGTAATAATTTAAAGGGGATTTGTCAAACTGGGATCGAGGGGAACTTTAAGGCTTCTCGAATGTTTGTTTAATTTTTTGCGGGACTTGAGCCAAGGGGATGTGCAGGGTTTCTCCGGTTGATCGGACTTTAACCTCCGCGGTTCCTTTCTCAATTCCCTGTTCGCTTAATATAATTCGGATCGGGATCCCAATCAAATCAGCGTCTTTGAATTTAATTCCTGCCCTTTCGGGACGGTTATCCAGGAGGATTTCAAGGCCTTGGGATTGCAGTTCCTGATAAATTTTAAGGGTGGCCTCATGTGTTTTTTTCTCTTCGAAATTCACCGGTACGATTTCGACCTGGAAAGGAGCAATCCCGGAGGGCCAGATAATCCCGGTCTCATCATAGTTCTGTTCAATCGATGCCGCTACGATTCTTGAGATCCCAATGCCGTAACAGCCCATGATGAAGGGACGGGATTTTCCGGTTTCGTCAAGATAAACGGCTTTCATGGCGTCCGAATATTTCGTCCCGAGTTTGAAAGTATGCCCGACTTCAATGCCTCTGGAGAAATGGAGAATGCTTTTCTTAGCTTCCTTGGCACAAGCCGGGCAGGCGTCTCCCGGTTTCACTTTCTTCAAATCCGCGTATTCGTCCGGTTCGTAATCCCTGCCCACGTTAACATTCAGGAGGTGAAAATCTTTTTTATTCGACCCGGAAACTCCGTTCACGATATTTTTAACGAGATGATCCGCGATGATTTTTGTGCGCGGATCTTTCTGCCCGCAACGGTCTTTTAATCCGATGGGGCCGGCAAAGCCCACTTCACATTGGGCCAAGCTGGTGTAGTGTTCTTCCGTCATTTTTTCAATCGCACCGGTCTTGAGCGTCCGGATCAATTTTGCTTCATTGAGTTCCGTATCTCCTCGGATCAAAGCGACCACAGGAATTCCGTCCGCCATATAAAACAGGGTTTTGATAAATTTTTCTCCGGGGACTTGAATCAGTTTGGAGACGTCTTCGACCTTCCATACATTGGGAGTGGGGACTTCCTGGACCGGTTGGGGCGTTCCCGGAGGGTTGGATTCGAGGTTGAGTCCGACAGATTCCGCTCGTTCCACATTGGCGGCGTATCCGCAGACTGGACAGGACACAATTTCCTCTTCACCGGTTTCTGCGAGGACCATGAACTCATGAGAGAAATTCCCGCCGATGGTTCCCGTATCGGCTTCCACGGGCTTGAATTTGAATCCGCAGCGGGTAAAAATTTTTACGTAAGCATCAAACACACGGGTGTAGGTTTCTTCTAAGTCCGATTCAGAAGCGTGGAAGGAATAAGCGTCCTTCATGTAGAATTCTCTGGCTCGCATGACTCCGAACCTGGGTCTGATTTCGTCCCTGAACTTAGTGCCAAATTGATAAAGCAAAAGAGGAATCTGGCGATAGGACCTGACATCTTTTCTAACCAGATCTGTGATCACCTCTTCCGCGGTCGGGGCAAAACAAAATTCCGACCCTTTCCGGTCCTTGAAGCGCAGGAGCTCTTTCCCATAGATCTTCCACCGTCCGGTTTCCTCCCAGAGATCTTTAGGCTGGACGTGCGGAAGCCAGACTTCCTGCCCTCCGGCAGCATTCATTTCATCCCGGACAATGTGTTCCACTTTTTTTAAACTGCGCAGGCCCAAAGGGAGCCAATCATAAAGGCCGGCGGCGATTTTCCGGATCATGCCGGCGCGGATCATCAATTTGATGGAAACGTTGTCAGCATCGCGCGGAGCTTCTTTCAGGGTTGGAATAAAAATCTCGCTCCACTTCATGGTATTTTGTAAAGGGGCAGGTTATTTAAAGAAATTACTTTGTAGACGGGTGATATCTTGGGTCGTGGCGAAAATAAAGATGGCGATGAGAAAAGTGGCTCCGATGATGTTGGCAGTTCGGATCACAACCCGACTCAAAGGTTTACGCCAGAGACCCTCCAAAAGATAGAGAAAGACATGTCCGCCGTCCAAAAGAGGGATGGGGAAAAGGTTGAAGAGCCCTAGGTTGAGTGAAATGAGCGCAATTAAGCTGACCATCGCTTGCATCCCTTCTTTAACGACATTGGCAATGACGGTCACAATGCCGATTGGCCCCGCCAGTTCCAGTTCCGGCTTCTTTCTTTGCAGAATTGATTTTTGGAGGGCTTCTCCCAAATACTTCAAGGTCAGTGCTGAGAGTAATATACATTGGTGGTAAGATCCGGACCAGGCTTCTTTAAATTGGAGGGGTTTCATGTCAATCATTGGGGAAATTCCGATGAGTCCCACATGTTTTTGCGGGTCTTTTTTGGGGACGAGTGCCACGATACTTTCGGTTTCGGAAGATCCGATTTTTCTTCGGTAACGCATATCAATTGCTTTTTCAGGATTTTTATGGATTTCATCCGCGGCTTCTTCCCAGTTCAACACGGGTCGACCGTTGATGGCAACGATCTGGTCTCCTTTTTGGAACCCGGCTGCTTGAGCTGGGAAACCGCTGATGACCTCTCCGATAATCGGCGCATGGGAAGGTTGGGGTTGCCCCCAATAAAAAAGAATCCAGAAAAAGCAACCAAAAGCCAAGCCATAATTCATGATCGGACCCGCCAGAGCGATGGCCGCCCGGCTGTACCAGGGTTGAGCGAAAAATTCGTCCGGCGCGCCGGTATGTTCTTCCGGGTCTTCTCCGGCTGGCTTTACATATCCGCCCAAGGGCAAAATGCAAAAGGACCATCGAATCTGCTTCCAGTCGAATCCGAAAATCTCTTTCCCAAATCCGACTGCAAATTTTTCGACCCGCACTCCCACCCACCGGCACACCAAAAGATGTCCCAACTCATGGATCACAACGACCACGGTAAATACAAAAAGGACTGCCAGGGTTGTTAGCATGATTTCTCCCTATACTCTACAAAAAATTGGCTTGAAAAGATTTAATTTCTTTCCAATTTTCTCACGGCAGTTTCCGCAAGATCCCTTGCCCACCTGTCCGCTTCCAGGATCATCTCCAAATCCGGTTTGGAAGTTTTCTCATGACGGTCTAATACCGTCTCGACAATTTTGGGAATGTCGGTAAACCGAATCCTGCCGCCTAAAAATGCATACACAGCCACTTCATTGGATGCAGAAAGGACGCAGGGTGCTGTTCCTCCATCGCGTCCTGCTGCAAGTGCCAGAGCCAAACAGGGAAATTTGCGAAAATCGGGCTTGGCAAAGTCCAGCCGCTTCAGTTGCGTAAAATCAAGTCGCTGGATGGGACAAGTTTTTCTTTGCGGGTAGGTCAGGGCATATTGGATCGGCAGACACATGTCGGGATAAGAGAGTTGGGCAAGAATGGAACTGTCTTCAAATTCGACGGCGCTATGGATGATGGATTGGCGATGGATCACGATTTGGATCCGGTCAAATGGGACTTGGAAAAGATAATGAGCTTCAATCGCTTCCAGACCTTTGTTCATTAATGTGGCGGAGTCCACCGTAATTTTCTTGCCCATGATCCAGTTGGGGTGGGCCAGGGCTTTTTCCACGGATACTTTGGAAAGATCTCCCCGGGTTCGGTAGAAAGGACCTCCCGAAGCCGTGAGGATAATTTTGTGAATGGAGTTCCCTTTTTGTCCCTCGAGGCACTGGAACATGGCGGAATGTTCCGAGTCGACCGGCAAGATCTGGGCCTTGTATTTTCGAGCGGTTCCCGTGACCAGTTCTCCTGCCATGATGAGAGACTCTTTGTTGGCCAGGGCAACGCTCCTCCCCATGCGGAGGGCGGAAAGGAGAGCCTTTAAACCCACGGCTCCTACCACTCCCGAAAGCACCAAATCGACGTCAGGGAGGGTGGCAATTTTTTCGAGGGATTCGACTCCCCCGTAAAATTTGACTCCATTAGAGGCGGCATGCGACTGCTTAAAATTTTGAAATGATTGAGGGCTTACAATCCCAACCGCCTCTGGCTTGAAACGTTTGATCTGACGGGAAAGCTTTTCGATGTTGGCTCCTGTGGTGAGACCCACGATCTTAAAGTCCCCATAAAAAGAATTAATGACCTTCAAGGCGCTATCGCCAATGGAACCCGTGGAACCCAGGATCACGATTCTTTTCTGTTTCATGTCAGGAGGACTTTGCAAGCAAAACTAAAAGATAATAGTAGATTGGAGAAACCAAGAGAAACGAATCAAAGCGGTCCAGGATCCCGCCATGCCCGGGTAAAAGATTTCCAGAATCCTTGACTCGCACATTTCTTTTAAAGAGCGATTCGGAAAGATCGCTGACCTGTGCTAAACCTGCAATGACCAATGCCAGGGTAAAAGTTTCTGACATTTTTAAGGTCTTTAAAAAAATCGACTGGCATAAGAGCGCCACTCCTAAACTGCATAAGGTCCCGGTCAAGACTCCTTCCCAGGTCTTATGAGGGCTGATGGATTCTGCGAGTTTTGTTCTGCCCCATTTCCTTCCGCCACCATAGGCGCCGATGTCCAGTGCCCAGATCACTAAGAAAAGAAAAAGGGTATACCACTTTCCGTCCGGTCTTAAGTCCCGGATCATCAGGAGATGGGACAGAGACCAGACAATGTAAATGAGTCCCAGGAACGTGACTGCGATATCAATGAACGCGTTTTCTTTTTCTTTTTTAAGCAGCGCGTTGGTCGCTAGAATGACGAGAATGGAAGAAAATACTGCCGGGGTGAAAAAGATCTCCAGTTTAGAGTGGGAGGAAGGGGTCATTTTTGTTCCGAAAAGAAAAATGGAAACGCTTAACAAGGCTCCGCAGAAAAGACCCAGATTTTTGGAAACCGGCCATGCAGATTCTTCTGCTAAGGTGTAGTACTCGTAGAGGGCCAGCATGGTCACGCCAAAAAATAGAATGAAGAAGGGAATCTGTCCCCACCAAATGGCCCATAAGAAGAGGGGGACACCAATCAGAGCGGTTAAAAAGCGTGGGAGTAGCATAGTTTTTAAGTTCCGCCAAATCTCCTTTCCCGTCTTTGAAAGTCTAGGACGGCACGATAAAGATCTTTTCTTCTAAAATCAGGCCAAAGGGTCTTCGTAATGTAAATTTCGGAATAGGCGATCTGATACAAGAGAAAATTGGATATCCTCTGTTCGCCGGAAGTTCGGATCACCAGGTCCGGGTCCTGAGTCCCATTGGTATAGAGGTAAGACGGGAAGGTCTTTTCATCGATCGTCTTCAGGCCGGAACGGAGGATCTTTTCGACCGCGTCCACGATTTCCTGGCGACCCCCGTAGTTGAGAGCCAAGGTTAGAAGAAGTCCGCGGTTATGATCCAGTTTCCGGATCCCCTCATTGAGTTCGTTCTGCACCCGTTCAGGGAGCTCTCGGATCCTTCCAATGGTGCGTAGGCGGACGTGGTTTTGATTCAGATCTTTCACTTCTTTGCGGAGCATCAGGCAAAGCAAGCGCATGAGACCGTTCACTTCACTTTTGGGGCGAACCCAGTTTTCGGTTGAGAATGCATAGAGGGTTAAGGCTTTGACCCCGAGTTCGCCACAGGTTTTAATCACGTTTCGAACACTTTCGGTTCCGGCCCGATGTCCAAATATGCGTGCCAATCCCCTTTTTTTTGCCCACCGGCCGTTGCCATCCATGATGATGGCAATATGTTCTGGAATTTCCTTCGATTGGATTTCACGAAGGAGGTCTTGTTCTTCGGACATCAAAGAACTTTTAGAATAGTGAGGAGGACACTACTCTAGACCTCCATAATCTCTTTTTCTTTTGTGGCAAGAAAAGCGTCGATATTTTTGATGTATTGATCCGTAAGCTTTTGAATCTCCTGTTCTCCACGATGGAGATCATCCTGAGAAATTGCCTTTTCCTTTTCTTGTTTTTTCAATTCTTCAACGCTGTCCCTGCGTACGTTGCGGATCACGATCCGGAAATCTTCCGCTTGTTTGCGTACAATCCGGGCGAGATCTTTCCGCCTTTCTGTTGTCAGAGTCGGCAGAGATAAACGTAGAATCTTTCCATCATTCAATGGGGTAATTCCCAGATCCGACTTCAAAATCGCCTGTTCGATGGCCTGGAGCCCTTCTTTGTCCCAGGGTTTTATTTCCAGGGTTCTCCCATCAGTGGCTGAGACGTTGGCAACCTGATTAATGGGTACCACAGCCCCATAGTACTCAACTTTGATCCCTTCCAACTGCGAGATGTGGGCGCGTCCAGTCCTTAACGACGCAAATTCAGACTGGAGTTTGGCGATCACTTTCTTCATGAGTTCTTCTGCTTTTTCATTCTCGCGCATGGGTTACTCCAAGAGGGTTCCTAGCTTTTCACCACAAAGGGCTTTATGGATATTTCCGGTCTGATGCATGTTGAAAACCCGGACGGGAAGGTTGTTTTCCTGGCACAAAGCTAAAGCGGAAGTGTCCATAATTTTAAGTTTTTGCTGAATGGCTGATTGAAATGACAGGACATGATATCGTTTTGCTTTGGGGTTTTTTTTGGGGTCATCAGAATAAACTCCATCCACCTGGGTGGCTTTGAGAAGCATCTCGGCTCCGATTTCAATGGCGCGCAAAGCAGCGGCTGTATCCGTTGAAAAGTAAGGATTTCCTGTTCCGGCTGCAAAGATCACGAGTCGGCCCTTTTCTAAGTGGCGAACGGCTCTCCTGCGGATAAAGGGTTCCGATACTTTGGCGACTTCGACCGCCGATAGGACACGGGTATGGATTCCAACTTGTTCACATGCGTCCTGAAGGGCAAGAGCGTTGATAATGGTGGCTAACATGCCCATATTATCTGCGATGATCCGGTCCAATTGCAGTCCTTGGTCTCGTCCTCCGCGCCAGATGTTCCCGCCTCCAACCACCACCCCGATTTGGATACGGCGTTGATGAGCAATTTTTAGTTCTTTGGCAATTTGGAAGAGAGCTTTTAAATTGATCCCCCAGTGGGTGAGACCTGCCAGGGATTCTCCAGAAAGTTTTAAGACGACTCGTTTAGGATTCATCGGAAAGGTGTGACGGATGCAAGAAAAGGATCGAAGTTGAGAGAATTGAGCTAGGTGGTTGGCTCATCAATGAATCATTAACCTGTCCCGCAACACTTCAAGACAGCGGGTGAGATCTGGTAGAATTATTCCTCCCCCATTTTATAACGGACAAAACTTTTGATCACGACCGGATGTCCCTTGGTTTTCGAAACAGAATCCACGAGAGACTGGATCGAAGTTTTTCCCGAAGAATCCCGAACGTGAGATTGTTCCAAAAGACAAAACTGTCTGAAAAAATCCGCAAGCTTTCCATCAATGATTTTATCCCAGGCTTTTTCCGGTTTTCCGGACTGGCGGCACTGTTCCTTGTAGATCTCCTTTTCCTTTGCTACGATCGCCGGATCCAAATCATTTTTTCCAATCCATTTTGGAGAAGCCGCGGCTACTTGCATGCAAAGTTCCCGCACCAAATCTTTGACTTCGAGGCCTTGGTCTTTGGTCTCAACCTCAAGCAAGACGCCCAGAGATCCGCAATCCGGTGCGCTCTCAATCGGTGCGTGGATGTAGCGCCCGACAAAAGAGGATGGGTTTCCGCCACAAACAGCCATTTTCTTAATCTGGATATTCTCTCCCAACTTTGCAATTTTTTCCTTCACGAGTATTTCCACAGTCTCGGAGCCATTGAGAGTCTGAGACAACAGGGAATCTAAGGATTGGATAGATTTTTCACCAGTCTGCCGGGTCAGATGAACTAAAAAATCCTGAAACTCTTTGGTTCTAGCAACAAAATCCGTTTCGCAGTTGACTTCGAGAATGCTGCCTTTTTTCTGGTCGGAACTGATCCAAGTTCCGATCAGCCCTTGACGGGTGGAACGACCGGCTTTCTGTGCGGCGGTCGCTTTGCCTTTTTCTCTTAAATATTGGATGGCTTTTTCTAAATCACCGTTTGAGCTTTCCAGCGCTTTTTTGCAGTCCATCATACCGGCGCTGCTTTTTTCGCGCAATTGCTGAACGAGTTGAGCTGAGATGGCCACTTTCGTTTGATCTCCCTTTTTATTTATATTTTGTTAAGAATCGCCCTGACCCGTTCTTCCTAGGTGGTTAATTCTTCTTTTGGAGCAATACTGCCTGCAAGCTCTTCTGGTTTTGCTTCCAGAGGAATCTCAGAAAGAGAAGGTTCGGACGCGGGAATCATTTCCGGATTTTCCTGGGCGGCGAGGGTACTCTCCAGGCTGGCCGTTTCATTTAATTTCTGTTGATTCGCTTTCTCTGCCATGGTCTTGCCTTCCAATACGGCATCCGCCGCGTAAGAGCAAAAAAGTTTGACGGAACGGATCGCATCATCATTGCCAGGAATGGGGTAGTCAATCAGGTCCGGATCGCAGTTGGTGTCGCAAACCGCAACGATGGGGATTTCAAGTTTCCGTGCTTCCAAAACCGCCGTGATCTCAACCATGGGGTCGATAATGAAGAGAGTTCCGGGAAGGCTTGACATATCTTTGACACCGCAGAGGGATTTTTCTAATCGGACCCGCGTCTTTTCCAGCCTTGAATTCTCTTTTTTAGAAAGGACCTGGAGGATTTTTTCCGTCTTCATTCTTTCGATTTCTTTCAGGCGACCGATCGATTTTTGGATCGTATTGAAATTGGTGAGGGTTCCGCCCAGCCACCGTTCCTTAACGTAAGGGCATCCGGACCGGATGGCAGATTCCGCGACCGCTTCTTGAGATTGTTTCGTCGTTCCGACAAAGAGGATGGTTTTACCTTCGTAGGAAGTGTCCCTTAAAAATTTTAGGGCTTTTTTGAGTTCCTTGACGGTCTTGGAAAGGTCGATAATGTGGATGTTGTTTCTCGAGCCAAAAATGTATTTGGCCATCTTGGGATTCCAGCTCCGTGTCTGGTGCCCAAAATGGACTCCAGCCTCCAACAGACTTTTCATGGAGATATTCATGATCCCTTACCTTTGATTGTTTCTTACGGTTTCAGTTCGCATTCTGGCAATATTCCTTCCTTTTCTCTAAAGATTTCTTGAAGGGATGTCCTCAAGTGGCATTTTCGAGCTTTTTATTATACAAAATAATCAATTTAAATCCAAATAGAATATTCTTTAAAAGAGTCTTTGGGATTCCTAGCGAGCCCGGGCCATCCGGGCCGTAAGGATCGAGCATTCAAAAAGACAATAGGTTGGGATAAATAACATAATGGCCGTCACGGGGTCAGGACCCGGTGTCAAAATCGCTGAGGAAATATAGAATATCAAGACGGCCCAACGTCTTTTATTCGAAAGCCATCTGGAATCCAAAAGCCCGATTTTGGACAAAAAGAAACTGACCAGCGGCATCTGAAAGGTCGCTCCCAATACCAGGCAGAAAACGCCTGCGAAGTTGACGTAGGACTCAATCGAGATGTTGGAGACTAAAATATCAGAAGAATAACTTAAAAGGAATTTAGCGCCTGCCGGGACCAAATAAAAGAGGGCAAAACTGGCTCCGGCTGCAAAAAGGAGATAGGAGGTCGGTAAAATCCAGAGGATGGTCTTCTTTTCCTTTGGTTTCAGCGCGACCACGACGAACTGCCAGATCTGAAACAGGATAAAAGGCAACGCCAGAAAAAACCCAAGGGCCAACGCAATTTTTAAACGTATAAAAAAGGCTTCTGTCGGAACCAGATAAACAAACTTCCCTACCGGTTTGGCAAGGTACCGAATCACGGGGTCTACGAGCAAGAATCCCGCGACCGTACCACCGGCCACTGAAATAAGAGCCTTGATCAAGCGGAAACGCAACTCTTCCAGGTGGTCTAGAAAAGGCTTGGGAACATCCTCCATAAGGGATGGCAGAAAGATTTAAGAGGGGGGAAGATCAGAAAGGGATTTAACTTTTGGGGTGTGAAGGATCGTCTGGGTTTTCCAGAGTCCGCTTAAATTCCTCTTCTCCTTCTTTGATGCCTCTTTTAAAAGATGAGATGGATTTTCCAAGGGATCGTGCGAGTTCAGGCAGGCGATCACCTCCAAAGAATATCAAGACGATCGCGAGAATGATAATCCAATCCCAAATGCCCATGTTTTGAAACATCGTTTTTTAGTCTCCTACGTTTCTTACAATCTCGATGCTATTGTAACAAAATATTTATGAAAATGCAACGATCAGTAGTCTCTGGCAATCATAAACCGCGAGAGATTTTCCAGGGGGATCCGAATGGCTGGGCCAAAAGACTGGAGAGATTGGTTCGCTCTTAGGAAGTATTCGTTCGCAAATCGTTCTGTCTGCTCAACAATCTTATGTTTCTGGATGAGGGTCTGGATTGCTTTCCAGTCAGGCGTCAGAGAATTGATTTTTTTATGAAATTCCTTCTTTTCCGATCCCGAAAGGGTTTCCATCAGCAGGATCAGCGGCAAGGTCATCTTTCCGTTCCCTAAATCGGTATGAACGGTTTTTCCAAGCTTTTTTTCCATCCCGATCACGTCTAAAAGATCATCGATCATCTGAAAAGAAATCCCCATGTAAAGTCCATAGGCATACAGGGCGTCTTGCTGCTCATTGGAAACTTCGGCCAAGTGAGCACCGGAACGGGAGCAGGTTGCAATCAGGGTCGCCGTTTTCCTTTCGATGAAAGAAAGATACTCGTCCAAAGAGAGATCGGAGCGATAACGGTGCTTCAGTTGGTCCAGTTCGCCCTGGCACATCTTTTGGGTGGTTTCAGCCATCCACCGCGTCACGGAATCTTTACCCACTTGCGCAATAATTTCAAAAGCCTTCGCATACAAAAAATCACCTAGAAGAACGGACACTTCTTCTCCAAACCGAACGTTTACGGTCGGTTTGAGGCGTCTCAAGACTGCCCGATCAATGATATCGTCATGGACTAAAGTCGCAGAGTGGATCAGTTCTACGGCCGTTGCGATTTCAACGGCAGCGTCCAGGGGTTTGGGTCCTTTGCCGTTGGTGATCGAGGCGCAGAACAGGACGAGAGCGGCTCTTAAACGTTTCCCGCCGCTGGAGAGGACATAGGCAGAGGATTCTTTAAGGATCCCCTCGCTTTCCTCTCCGATCTCTTTTAACTTTTCTTCAACGACATTTAAGGACTTAAGGATTGGACTTACAATTTGTTTTAGGGATAGATTCGGGGAAGGGACCGAATCTATAATCTTAGGAAAGGTCATGGCAGGATTTGGGATGCTGACTTTGCCCAAAAGAGGATCGGTTCAGGAAACGTTCCAAAAATAAGGAGAACACTTGCGGCAAACCAGGCGACAGTCTGAACACTGAACTGACGATTCGGAGAGGGCCTGGTTTCCTCCGGGCTCATGAAAAACATTTTGTGAACAATCCGGAAGTAATAGTAAACCGCAATGACAGAATTGAGGAGGCCAATGGCAACCAGCCCGTACATTTTTTCATTGACCGCAGCCAGAAAGACATAAAATTTACCCAAAAATCCCAAGAAAGGCGGGATCCCCGCGAGGGACATCAGAAAAAAAAGCATGAGCAGCGCCAGGCCTAAATTTTCCTGGGCCAGTCCTTGGACTGCGTTCAGTTCATCGTTTCCTTTGATTCTTGATACTGCAATCACAACCGCAAAGGCTCCCAGGCTCATCATGGAATAGGCAATGCTATAGATCATCGCTCCTTCACGACCCAAGGCATTCCCCGCCACGACCCCGATAAAAATAGTTCCGGCGTGAGCAATCGAAGAATAGGCAAGCAGCCTTTTTAAATTCGTCTGGCGAAGCGCCGTCAAGTTCCCGATGGTCATCGTCAGAACCGAAATGACCATAAAAAAACCAGTAAGGTTCAGAGGCGATTTGGGAATAAAGTGGCCAAAGAGACGAAGGAAAATCACCAGGACCCCGGCATCTCTGGAAATGGAAAAGAAAGCTGTGATGGGGGTGGGGGCTCCTTGATAGGTGTCCGGAGTCCATTGATGAAAGGGAACGAGAGAGAATTTAAATCCCAGCCCGGCCAAAAGAAAGAAAATTCCGATCAAAAAGAGGGTGAGATTTTCCGAACGGTTCGTCGTGATCCATTGTTGCAAGTCCGAAAAATGGGTCCCACCGCACAAGCCATAGAGAAAAGAGATCCCATAAATCATGAGTCCGGTTGAGAAAACTCCCACCAAGAAAAACTTAATGGCGCTCTCGCTTGAACGCTCCTCTTTTCTTAGGAATCCTGCCAAGATAAAGAGTGGAACGGTGGTGAGTTCAAGGCCCAGAAATAAAATGAGAAGATCTTCTGTGCCGCTCAAAAACATGATTCCGACCGTGGAAAGGATGATCAGTCCGGCATAGGTTCCTGCATGAGGACCCATGAGTTCGGGGTCGTCTTCCGAGAGCAAGAAGATCAGGATTGAACTTGTGATGGCAAGGATTTTAAAAAAGGAAGAGAAAACGTCTGAAACCACCATGCCAAAAACCCGACCGCTCCATGGACTCCAGATCACCACGAATAAGGCCAGAAAAAGAGCCGCCAGAGAAATAAAGATCGTCCAGGCTTTGAGACGGCGTGAAATAAAGGTGTCCATTCCGAAAAGAAATAAAGCAACCCCGCTCAGGAAAATTTCCGGCAACAGTATTTGGAGAGATGCGATCATAATGAGGTCCTATTTGACCCCATGGATGAAGTTAACCATTTGGTTGACCGTGGTGTTCATGACTGACAAAAGCCAGTGCGGCCAGACTCCGACCAAAATTGTGAGGACCGTCAAAGGAACAACCGAAACCAGTTCGCGCAGGTTCATGTCTTTGAGCGTATCCCATTTTGCGTTGAGAGGACCCAGGAACACTTTCTGAACCATTCTTAAGAAAAATGCAGCGGTCACTAAGATCCCTGCGACTGAAAGAGTCGTAAAAAACTTTGAGACCGGAATCGTTCCAAAAACGAGGACCTGGGAGTTCGAAGAAAACGATCCCAAGAAACACAAGAATTCAGAGATAAAGCCTGCCAAACCAGGAAGTCCCAAAGAAGCCATGGAAGCTAAAATTACAAGTCCCGTGTAGATGGGCAACCGGGCTCCCAGACCTCCGAAACTGTCAATATCCCGGGTGTGTGCACGGTCATACAAGACACCGACCAGCAGGAACAAAGATCCGGTGATAATTCCGTGGGTCACCATCTGAAGAATCGCGCCGTTGAATCCCGTGACTGTGAATGCGGCCATTCCCAAAAGCGCGTATCCCATATGGTTGATAGAGGAATAAGCCACCATTTTTTTCATATCGGTCTGGGCCATAGCGACCAACGCTCCATAGACGATATTGATGAACGCCAAAATAAAAAGTGGAATGGAAAACCAAAGAGAAGCGACCGGAAACATTGGAAATAATATTCTCATCATTCCGTAAGTGCCCAGTTTGAGGAGCACTCCTGCCAGAATAACCGAAACGGCTGTCGGGGCTTCCACGTGGGCCAGAGGAAGCCAGGTATGGAAGGGGAAAATGGGAACTTTGATGGCGAAAGCAATGAACAAAAAAAGGAAAGCAACGTACTGAAACTGACCCATAAATTGACCGTTCTGGCTTATCAGCTGGAGGATATCAAAGGTGTGAGGTTCCGAGCGGAAGTAAAGGGCCAGAATCGAGATCAGCATAAAGACGGAACCGAAAAGAGTGTAAAGGAAGAACTTAATTGCGGCATATTCTTTCTTCGGTCCGCCCCAAATTCCAATCAAAAAATACATGGGGACCAGCATCACTTCCCAAAAAATGTAGAAAAGAAAAAAGTCCAAAGAGACAAAAACGCCCAGCATCCCCGTTTCCAGGGTCAGAAACCAGAAGAAATATTCTTTGACTCGAGTCTCAACTCCAAGGGACCCAATGATCGAAAGGAGGGATAAAAGGGTGGTCAAGATAATGAGAGGCAGCGAGAGACCGTCAATGCCCAGATGATAATTGATCCCAAAAACAGGGATCCAAGAGAGTTTTTCTACAAACTGCATGGTGGAGGTCTCTCGATTGAAAGTGTTAAAGAGTTGGATCGAAAGGAGGAAGGAGATCGCAGAAAAAAGAACGGCCACGAGTCGGTGAAGATTTACTTTCTCCCTCGGAATCAACAGAATCAGGATCGCTCCTATCAGAGGAATAAATGTTATAGAACTTAGAAGACACATAAAAGACTCCTTCGGACTTTATTTAACAGTGAGGAACCCTTTTCATTTCCGAAAACGGTTCCGGATCAAATGCATGAATCTGACTTAAAAAAGTGACGCGATGTCTGTAAAAGAAATGTTCAGCCTCCAAAAAACAAGAATACTGAGGCCAAAAATCAAAATCAGGATATAGTTCTGAATGAAACCCGTCTGAATTTTTCTTAAGGTACCTCCGCACGTTTGAGCCAGGGTTCCCCAGAGGTCCACCAGACCGTCTACAACGATGCGGTCCAACCATTCGTTCAGACTGGAAAACAGGACCGTGATGCGGCCAATTCCATCGACTCCCATTTGATCAAAAAACCGGTCATCAAATCGTGAAAGACCTCTCGATAAAGCATCCGCGGGCCGGACTAAGCAAGTCAGATAGAATTCGTCAAATCCGTAACGTTTCAGGAGTATTTGATAAACCGGATGGAAGGTTCGAGCGAGGGATTCTGCAGACAATGTTTTCTTCAGATAAATGAGGAAAGCAAGGACAACGCCGGAAAGAGCTGCCGCAAGCGAAATCATGGGGACAAACCAGCCTGGAAACCCGTGCTCTTGGGCGAGTGGGACGGCTTCCGTCAAGGCTTGAGCTGACAAAAGAACATCGATGTTCCAAACATATTTAAAAAGAAACCCGCTTGTTAAAGAGAGAATCGCTAGCACGACCAGAGGAATTAGCATGGAAGGAGGGGATTCTTTGGCATGAGAAAAGATTGGGATGTTGCGCGGTTCGGTTACAAAAACGAGGAGGTAAAGGCGCGTCATATAAAAAGCCGTTAGGAACGCCGTAAAAAGAGCGAGGTAGAAAAGCTCCTGGTGACCCGAATGGAGCGCGGCTTCTAAAATCGCATCTTTGCTAAAAAATCCTGCGAAAGGCCAG
>Ga0207133_1064_pt1 | contig 20187 bp, 16 predicted proteins | sample Alteio_BWMinHeat_11_FD_153537 | JGI IMG/M metagenome (GOLD analysis project Ga0207133, IMG submission 153537) | Enriched cells from forest soil in Barre Woods Harvard Forest LTER site, Petersham, Massachusetts, United States -... | ecosystem: Environmental > Terrestrial > Soil > Temperate forest >... | reverse complement strand
TTAGTGGCGAGGCTGCTCCCGGGAATAGGGAGTGGTTTAGAAATAGCAGAGGGTGATCCATTACGGAGAGACTGAAATCGGGGCTGTTTTTGGAGGCCTGGTCCAAGAATTTTTTTTGGTAAAGGGGTGGGGACTGAAGTCGTCGATAGGTTAGTCGTTGGCGGTGAGCTTGCTGGTGCGACTACTTTATTGCGATGCGCTTCTGGGGCAACACTCGCGCCAACGGATTCTTCCCCGAAAGCATTTCTTGCAATCGCAATGCCTTTATTAATTAATGCGATTCCGATGTTTTGACTCGGGCCAAAAGGACAGAGCATTAATAATAAACCGCCAGTGATTCTCAGTAAGCCAGAAAAAAAATCGCCCCAGCGTACTTTACTCTTGCGGGGAGCAGGTAATGATTCGGGCATTGCCGTTTTTGCTTCCGAGGCGGCGGTTATTACCGATGTTGAAGGTGATGGCGTGCTTCCCTTTATTGAAACAGAAACAGTCCCATCAGGAACAGAAGAAGAATGGGGAGTAGAGGATGTTCTTTTTTCTTCTCCATGCTGCACCGGAGAGACGTGGACGGGTGCAAATTTTGTGACGATATTTCCGCGAACCGAGGCGATGGCAGTTTTTTGTGTAGCAATGAAGTCAGTGATGGTCGTTCGACTTGCGCGAATGTCAGTGACATTGTTTAACTCAGGATTATTTAATGCCTTTTGTTCTTCTTCTAATTTTTGAAGATGTTTCTCGGCTTCAATAACGAAGCCTTGGGCGCTTTCTTTTTCTTTTGTTAACTTGGCTTTATTGAGATTCACCTCGATTCGTTTATTGTTAATTTTTATTGAACCCTTGATGGCGAGCGCTTTAATTTCAGCTCTGTCTGTAACGATAGTTGGAACAGTGATTAAATCATCGCTATACAATTCTCTGCTCGAGCGATTCAGTGTAGATAAGGCTTCTTCTGAGAGAGAAAAATTTCTCTCTTGCTCACTGATGTTTGGGTTTTCAATATTACTTTTAATTATTTCAATTTGTGCTTTTGCAGTTTCAACCCATTTTTTTGCAGTTTTTATTTTTTCAGTGTGTGCAGCTTGTAAGCGGATGATTTCTGCCTCTATTTTTGTTCTTAATGTGATTGTTTTTTTCTTGATGGCATCTGATTCTCGAGCGCATTCTTCTGCTTTTTCAGTCGCGCTATTTAAATTTCTTGTGGTACTCACTTGTTGTAGCGTGGTGATGTGCTTTAATTTTTTTGCAATGTGCAGGACGTTATCTTTAGGGGAAACTTTATTTTCTTCAGCAGAGAAAAATATTTTAAATTCAGCAATCAGACGATCGTAGGCTTCTTGGGAACTTTTTCCTTTTGTAGAGAAAGCTTTTTTTAAGATTAAAACAACAAATTGAACGGTCGTGTTTGTCCCGGCTGTTTTCATGAGGATATCTAATTCTGAGCCTTTTTTTATTAAATCATTAGATTTTCCGGGGGTGGGATCGGGAATGTTAATATTAAATGGGATAAGAGAGTGATCTGATTTATTTTTTATTCGATTATTTAAGGTAGTTATATTAATAGGTTCCAGGCACCGAAAAAATCCTGATCCATATTTAATATCGAATCGATGTCTTATTGCATTGATCAGTGCCTCTTGAGTGCGCGCTTTTTTAACCGCATCTTTTTCGAGAACTTGAGTGAGATAATTGTTTAATCCGGCCAACAAGGCATTTTTTATTTTTTGGGATAGTTTATTTGTCTCGCTTAATGAATCCTCGGCTATTTTGCATAAACTTTCAAATTCAATGACGTTTGAATCGAAAGTTTTGAAATCAGTTTCTAATTCTTTATTCTCCGATGTGATGGCGGCAATATCAGTTGTATCTTTGAGTTCATTTCTTAATGTAAAAAGTGCTGCGGTTTTGGTTTTTAACGTTGTATGTTGGAGCTCTGTTTCGCGTATTTTCGAGCGTGTCTTTTCCTGAAAAGTGGGAGCGCGTTTTTCTTCTTTTTTTTCTTCAGTGGAGGCGCGCCTGACTTCACGCGGCGCTGATCTTTTTTCTTCTTTTTCTTCTTTTTCTTCTTTCTCTTCACTATCAAGAGATTCTATGTTGACCGGCTTTTTTTTAATCTTCTTAGGTTTTTTAAGGGTTCCTTTTTTTGGCGGCATTTTTTATCACTCCAATTGATATCTTGCTTTTTTCCTACGACATCGCTAGAATCCGCGGGCTCAAAGATAAGTAAGGATACTCTGAGTCTACGAAAGAAAACCTTAAGGAATTCTTAACGCTTTCACGCATTTTTTAAAAAAATTACGCCGTTGTTAATTTTTTCTTAAGAAAAACTTCTTATAATACCCTTACGATGTGATAGTAGTGCGTGCTGAAAGCTTAAGAAATTTTTAAAGAGAGTTATGAACACAAGAAGTACATTTAATTTAGGTGCGTTGATCTGTTTAGTGGCTGTGGTTTATTTGATTTATTATTTGCTACTGATGGATCATTTGTTGCCTTTGTCGATTAGTTCGGTTTTTTCCGGGTTTAATCATCGTATCCATCACTGGCATGTGTTGGCAGTGGGTTTATTGCCTGTTTACCTTGCGTTAATGATCTTTGGTACGAGTATCATCGGAATTTATCTCGGCGGTGCGCTGCAGCGCTGGATCAGCCAATTTCTGCAAAATAAGTAATCTCTTAGCTGAGATTAAGTTTAATGCTATATTTTGCGTAAGTAAAAGTCTATTTTTTGTTTATTTCAGCCGACTGTAAAAAATATAACCTTTTGAAAATTAATATTATCAATCTATTCTCGCCAATGAAAATTTCCGCAATTTTAGAAAATATGGCTGGCTTTTGATTGTCAGAGAAGCGGTTTTTGTTATGATGAAAGGGTTTCAAGGATGAGATTTAAGGACCGGTGCCAAGGATTGATGCTTCTATTTAGGGATTGGACTACCAAGGACTGGTAGTGAAGGGCTCGGAAGCCCGGGGTAGGTAACAAAAGGGGTGTTCGAAAGATCACCCCTTTTTTTATGGGTGAGAAAGTGTGCCGATCTCTTCTCCCATCCGCACAGAGGAATCAGGATGCAAGGTTTCAGCCCAGGTGGCCTTGTCTTTTCCAAATAATATAATGACCGTCGAACCCATTTTGAAATACCCCATTTCAGCCCCGCGCGAAAGTTGCAGCGAACCCGCATAGGATTCTCGAATCATCTCAGTTGATTGGGTTTTGGCGTGCCACACAGTCTCCATGCTGCCAACGAGCATGGCGCCCACCATGATAACGGCCATGGGGCCTTCTGAGGTATCAAAAATACAGACCAATCGTTCGTTGCGTGCAAATAAATTGGGGATACCAGTGGTTGTTTGCGGATCAACAGAAAAGAGTTTGCCGGGAATAAAAATACTTTCACGTAATTTTCCTGTGAAGGGCATGTGGACGCGATGATAATCTTTTGGCGCAAGATAAATAGTCGCAAATGCGCCATTTTTAAATGGCGCAGCCCGTTTTTCAGATCCGCCCAATAAATCGACTAATGTAAAGTGAAACCCTTTGGCTTGTAATAACGTATCTTCTTGAATCGATCCGATTTGGCTGATAAAACCGTCCGCAGGGCTCGCAATCTGCGTGGCGCCTTGCACAATTGGGCGGCGTTCAGGCTTTAATTGACGGGTAAAAAAGGCATTAAAACTTGGATAATCATAAGGATTAGCCACGATCGCCTCACTCATATCGACCGTAAAACGATTTAAAAAATAACGAATTAAATAATTTTTGAGCCAAGGCCGTTCCGAATTTGCCAGCCAGCCGGCTAAGTTAGAGAGCGCTCGTTGAGGCAAAATATATTGTAGAGTGACTCGGGAAGGTTTACGCATGGTCTCTGTGAAGCCTTGTAGAAAAAGGGGGGCATTATAACCGGATTTGTTTCCATCGACAATTTTCTCTGAGGTAAACCCTGCAATGCAGAGCGTCGCCAGAATAAGTGTTACAAAAAATAGAATAGGTTTCATATTGGGTGTGAATAAACTAAAATAAATAATTAATATATATGCAATTCTCAACTTTGTAGGGACAGGCGTCAGGCTAAGAAAAAATGTAGGGTGGATTAGACGCGCTTTTTGCGTCGTAATCCACCAAATCAAAAGTGCGTTTATATTTTGGTGGATTACGGCAAAAAACGCCTAATCCACCCTACATTTTTCTTAGCCTGACGCCTGCCCCTACAAAGTTGAGAATTGCGCTAATATGTGTAGGGTTGCTGAAGTCTAAGAGGGATTCTTATGGTAGTCAAAATTATTATTGTTTTATTTCTAATTATTATTTTATATAGCTTAGGCAGCGCACTTGTGCATCTTGTTCGCCACAAAGGGCGTCAAGATGAGAATGAAGTCGTCAAAGCTTTAACATGGCGGATTGGACTGTCATTATTATTATTTTTTCTGCTCTTTCTGGCGTTTTTTTTCGGGTTAATTAAGCCGCACGGTGTTTAAGGAGTTTTATGTTATTTAAAGGATTTAGTTTCGGATCATTATTGTTAGTTTTTTTAATTATTATTGTTTTGTTTGGGACAAAAAAAATACGAGAGATCGGCCAGGATTTGGGTGCTGCAGTGAAAAATTTTCGTCGTGGAATGAACGAAGAGGAGTCTCAAGATACAAAAAAGCAGGACGCGATAGAAAAATAAGGGATATTGCATCATGACTATTCAAGTGAGTGAAATACTCTTAATCTTATTTGTCGCGCTGCTTGTGATTAAGCCCGAGCGTTTGCCCGGTATTGCTTTTACACTGGGATGCTATTTAAAAAAATGGCGCCGCTTAATCGAAAAACTTAAACATGAAATGAATTCGCATGAATGAAAATAATCACGCAACCCTCTTGCGATTGATTACCGAATTTCGCAAACGCTTTATTTATTGTTTATTGGTCTATGCAATAATTTTTGCAATATTATTTTATTTTTCTAATGACCTCTATACCTTACTTGCTTTGCCTTTATTAAAACATTTGCCGCACGGACAAGGATTGATTGCGACAAATATCGTTGCTCCTTTTTTTGTGCCATTTGAATTAAGCAGTGTGTCGGCTTGTTTTCTGTGCGTGCCATTTTTTCTTTATCAACTGTGGGGATTTATCGCCCCTGCTTTGTATCGCAATGAACGACGTTTTGTTTGGCCCTTGTTGCTGATTAGCACGCTGTTATTTTATGTAGGAGTGGCTTTTGCCTATTTGATTATTTTTCCAATACTCTTTCAATTTTTAACGCACACAGCGCCTCAAGGTGTGCTCGTGAGTCCTGATATTGCTGAATATCTTAATTTTACACTGACATTATTTTTAATTTTTGGCCTTATTTTTGAAGTGCCTGTGATCACTATTTTATTGATCATAACGGGTATCACCACACGCGAATATTTAGTAAAAATGCGGCCCTATATTATTGTTGCCGCGTTTGTAATCGGCATGTTGCTTGCGCCGCCCGATGTGTTATCGCAGACGCTACTGGCGATTCCTCTTTGGATGTTGTTTGAATTAGGCCTATTTTTCTCAAGATTTTTTGTTAAGATAAAACTTTCTGCGACGAAAGAAAATTTTTAAAGGTGCGTTTACAATGACTGTCAAGGATGCGGTGGATGAGGAGCGACGCTGTTTTTTGCGGCGCGCGACGATAACGGCTGGAAGCGTAGGTCTCCTGGCCAGTTCCATTCCTTTTATTAGTTATTGGTTGCCCAGTGTCGATACGGAAGCGGCAGGTGAGCCCATTCAAGTGGATCTTGCACCGTTAAAGCCCGAACAGCAATTGACGGTCGTTTGGCGTGGCAAACCGATCTGGGTGATTCGTCGTACGCAATGGATGCTGGATTCTCTTTCAAAATTAAATAATTTTTTGCGTGATCCGGATTCAATCGATGATCAACAACCCCCGTATGCAAAAAATATTTATCGCTCAATCAAACCTGAATTTTTTATTGCAGTGGGGGTGTGCACGCATTTAGGGTGTATTCCAACTTATCGTCCTGATGTGGGAAGTATTTCGCCGGAATGGTTGGGCGGATTTTATTGTCCGTGTCATGGCTCGACTTATGATTTGGCTGGCAGAGTTTATAAAAATGTTCCTGCCCCTAAAAATTTGGAAATTCCACCGTATGGATATATAAACGATAGTTTGATCATCATTGGTGAAGATCAAGCCCCCGCACAAACTAAAAAAGTGTAGCTTATGGAAAATTTATCACGAAAAAAAGGAATGCTCGCGTGGATCAATGCGCGTTTCCCTTTGCGAGAATTTTTATATAAACATTTAACGCATTATTTTGCCGCGCGAAATTTTAATTTTTGGTATTACTTCGGTTCGTTTTCATTGTTAGTTCTTGCCAATCAAATTTTAACGGGCATTTGGTTGACGATGGAATATACCCCAACAGCAACGGAGGCGTTTAGTTCAATTCAACATATTATGCGTGATGTGCGATTGGGGTGGTTGATTCGATTATTGCATACAACGGGTGCCTCTGCTTTTTTTATTGTTATTTATTTGCATATGTATCGCGGAATTATTTATGGATCTTACCAATATCCGCGCGAATTATTATGGTTGATTGGCATGATGATTTATGTCGTGCTTTTACTCGAAGCTTTTACCGGATATGTTCTTCCATGGGGACAAATGTCTTATTGGGGTGCAGAAGTGATTACCTCATTTGCGAGTGCCGTGCCTTGGGTGGGTAAATATATTGTGATTTGGCTACGCGGAGATTTTGCGGTGTCGGGTGTTACGCTGCATCGATTTTTTTCATTGCATGTCACAGCGATTCCATTAGTTATTTTATTTTTAGTTTTTATTCATTTGGTCGCGCTGCATTATGTGGGCTCTAATAATCCGGATGGTATTGATATCAAACATGATCGCGAAACGAAAGAAGACGTGCCCTTTCATCCTTACTACACATTAAAAGATTTAACGGGTGCCGTTCTTTTCTTAATTATTTTTTTAAGCATCGTATTTTATTATCCTGGCATGCACGGATTATTTTTAGAACATGAAAATTTTGTGCCAGCGGATCCTTTGCAAACGCCTTCTGATATTTCGCCGGTTTGGTACATGACGCCGTTTTATGCGATTTTGCGAGCGGTTCCTAATAAAACATTGGGTCTAACCATCATGGCGGCATCGATTGCATTATTATTTGTGTTGCCTTGGTTAGACCGAAGTCCTGTGCGCTCTATTCGGTATAAGGGAATTTATTCAAAAATTGCAATTTGTGTTTTAGTGATTAGTTTTGTTGGGTTGGGATATATTGGGATTCATTCTGTTTCGCCCTTGCGGACTTTTCTCGCGCAAATATTTTCGATTGGATATTTTGCTTTTTTTCTAACGATGCCTATTTATACGCGTTTTGAAACATTCAAAAAACCACCGGAGCATCTTACCTCATGATGAAAGGGATGCTCCTATTTATATTGATGTTGTTATCGACGATGGTTTTTAGCCAAGAAGAAATATCGATTGCGCTTGAAAAAGCCCCTGTGAATATTCATGATACGGCATCGATTAAGCGGGGTGCTGTTTTTTTCGCGCGAAATTGCGAGATGTGTCACACGATGATTTATTTGCGATATGATTCACTCGCGATTAAATCAGGTGTGTTATATAGCAGAATGCCGATCAATGTAAAAACGTGGCCTTTGAATATTCGACCACCGGATTTATCGCTTGAGGCCAGTCGGCGCGGCGTAGATTGGATTTATACTTATTTACATAGTTTTTATTTAGATACGCAGCGACCGACAGGGTGGAATAATTTATTATTTTTAAATACGGCAATGGCCAATATTTTCGCGCCATACCAAGGCCAGCAAATTCGTTTGCCGCTAAATGAGGTTGGCGCAAAAATTTATAGTCGCGCTTATCAATGGTATGATCTACTGGAATTGCAAACGCCAGGGTCACTCACGCCCGAACAATTTGATGCGGTCATTACGGATGTCGTCAATTTTTTAGCGTATGCGTCAGAGCCGTATAAAATAGATCAGGAAAAATTAGGATATTGGGTGCTTGGTTTTTTAATTATTTTATTTATCTTAATCTATAGGCTAAAGCGTGAGTATTGGAAAAAATTGGAAAAATAAAAATCTATCCTATTTAGAGCCTTTTCAAAAAAAAATTTTTGTTATTTATTTAAATCGTGATTATATCGAACAGCATTATGTTTATGAAAAATTTTTTGCTGAAACGCGCCTTAAAATTTTTTCGAAATTATTAAAAATAAATTCAATTCCCTGCGACTCTGTCTTTGAAATCATAACAGCTCTCGGAAATTTGCGTTATCGCCTTCAAGATTTTTCAATATTGGAAGTATGTGAGAAAGAATTAAAATCACTTTCTGATAATATCTCAGTTTTATTAAGTCAGAAAAACATTTCAAATAGTGATTTCGAAAATTTATTAACAAGCATTCATAGTTTTGAATCGATATTTCGGCGTACGTTACAAGTGGTTTGTCGTGAACCGCTTGATTTTTTAATTTTTATTCAAAATTTATATGACTTACATGCAGAATTAAAATTAATCAGAGTAGTTTAATGAAATTATTTTTTATAAAGCGGCTTCTTAGCATCACTTTGGCATTCTTGATTTCAGCTGTCATCAGTTATTATTTTTCGAAATCGGAATATTATTGGATGCCGATCGCTACACTTTTTGTGATGCAAACATCGTTAGGCGCACCCCTGCGACAAGGGTTGTTGCGATTTTTTTTGTTTTTATTCACAGTGATTGCGGGGACGGGGATCATACTCTTCATTCATCCGGCATCTTTTTCGATTTTCTATGCGAGAGGATATGATATTTCTGTTGGGGCCTTGATTGGCATTGTTTCAAATTTAATTATTTTTCCAATCCATATTGATGTTTTATTTAGAAAAGAATTGGTGTTGGTATTAAATTCTTATGCGAATTATTTAGCTTCTATTCTGGATTTATTGTTACAAAAAGAAAATGCGAAAGAGGGCGCTGAAAATAAAAAACAGTGTGTCGAAAAAGTAGTGCTGCAATTTTCACCCACCTGGGTTTATACGCCGGGATTTAGTGTAGATTTGCGCCAAGGGTATCGACATTTTTTAGTGATGACAGGGCGTCTTGAGCAGATTTTATTTTCATTACATCATATTGCACGCCATCCATTTTCGCCTGTTTTTTTGAAAGATATGAACAGCCCGCTGATTTCTTATGTTGATCATGCAAATAAAATTTTGCAAGCAATAGTGACTTTATTAAATTTGAAAAAAATAACAGAAGCATTGGATGATTTAAGCGATGAGGTGCGGATTTTAGAAAAAGAATTTCAAACGCAAGTGCCGTTTTCAATTGAATTGCTGAGTCTTTCAAAAGATTATATTTATTTTGCGGCACTGATTGCGGATTTAAAAGATTTTAGAAAAACGCTGCTTTTTTTGGCGGAAGCGTTGCGCTAACTCCCGTCATTGCGAGCGAGAGCGAAGCAACCCAGGTTTTAATGTTGTTCGAGCTATGCCATTAAACCCTGGGTTGCTTCGCTCTCGCTCGCAATGACGGGAGTTATTCGATATCTTCCGGAAAATCTTCCTCAATACAAGTCTCAACAGGACGCTCTTCGAGATTTTTTTCACCCGGATAAAAATTCTCCGAACCCCACTCAGTCCACGAACCGTCATAAACTTGATGCTCGCGATTACCCAATAAATCTAAAACAAAATCAAGATTGGCCGCCGTGATTCCACTGCCACACATGGCAATGGTGGGTGATTTGACATCGATGGCAACACTCTCAAGTAGCGTGCGAATTTTATCAAGCGGTTTAAAAGTTCCATTCGTTTCAAAAAAAGATGAAAAGGGAAAAGAAAAACTCCCCGGAATATGTCCAGAACGCAGACCAGAGCGCGACTCCCGTCCGCCTGCAAAACGCGCAGGGTGGCGCAAGTCAACAACTTGTTGTTGTGAAGTTTTCAAATTTTCTTTCATCTGAGACAAGGTGCGAATAGTGTGTGGTTGCAATTTAGAAAGATAGTGTTTGGATTTGCAAGAGGAAGGACCCGATTCTGTTTTTCCGATGGTTTTCTCCCACGCCGCCAAACCGCCATCGACAATATATAATAACTGCGGATTATGTCCAAAATACTTCATCATCCATAACGCGCGGGCCGCGCTGTGTAGATCACTGTTATCATAAAAAATAATTTTATAATCATTGCGAATGCCAAGTGCGCCCAGTTTTTCATTGATTTCATTTTCATTCTGTAACGCCATATAGGGTAAAGGATTGCTCGCATCGCAAAGGGCTGCGATATCAAAAAATTGCGCGCCCGTAATATGTTTTTCTAAAAATTCCTGTTTGGCATCTCGTCCAGATTGTGGAAGATGGAAAGTCGCATCCATTATAATTAACGATTTTTGACTTTTGCGGAATTTATTAGCTTGCGCGGCATTAATTAACCAAGACATTTTTTTCTTCTCATCAATTTTTATCGGTAGGCTATTATAGCCAATAAACACACACAAATAAAAATAACCAAATCACATCCACAAAATGCCAGTACCATGAGACCGCAGAAAATCCAAATTGATGCTGCGGCCCGAAATGACCCTTGAGACAGCGAACCAAAATCACACTGAGCATAATCAGTCCGACAGTGACGTGAGCCGCATGAAAACCCGTTAACATAAAAAACGTGGAGCCATAGATCCCACTCCCCAACGTTAATTGAAAATGGGCATAAGCTTCATGATATTCAAAGGCTTGCAGACTTAAAAAGAGTATCCCTAAAAAAATAGTCAGCATTAATCCTACATTCATTTGCCAACGTCGATTTTTTTGTAATCCCCAATGCGCCCATGTCACCATGACGGCACTGCTTAATAAAATCAATGTATTGAATGCTGGAATTCCCCAGGCATCCATTACATTTCGGGGTCCCGGAAAATGCTGCGGGTTAGGATTTTTAAGCAATGGCCAAATCGCTTGAAAATTGGGCCACAGCACCGTATGCGTTTCAGAATTCTGAGTAAGCCCTCCTAATAAGGGTAATACAAAAAAACGGATATAAAACAAAGCACCAAAAAAAGCACCGAAAAAAGCGACTTCTGAGGCAATAAACCATATCATCCCCCAACGGTAGCTACGCTCCATTTGAAGGCTATGCAGGCCGTGCTCGCTTTCATTGATGACAGTATGAAGCCAACCCGATAACATATAAATAAACAAAATAAGGCCCAAAGCTAGAAAATAATGCCCATACCAATTGGTATGAATAATATTAATCATTCCAGCGAGTATGAGAAATAAGCTAGAAGCGCCTATAATAGGCCAGTGGCTAGGTTTAGGAATAAAATAGTTTTTCGTTTGTTTCATGAAACAATCCTCATCCGTGATGCTTAATTGTAACGCTAATCATGATTTGTGTTGTTAATATTTTTTTAATAAAGAAGCGCTAAACTAAAACTAATCTCAAATCAAATATAACTTAAAAAAATTAAATTTAAGAGGACTGCATGCATGGCTCGATATCAACTTAAAGATTATATTCCAAAATTAGCTAACACGTTTACGCATAGTAATTATTTTACACCCGGCGTGACGTTTCGTTTAGCGATGGCCGATACGTTTGGCATTTCAACCGATGAAAAAAATAAAGGCTGGTTGAAATATGCTTCAGAAGGCGACAATTTTCCTGCGAAACATCGTCTATTGTATGTATGGAATTATCCTTATTTTATCGTTGGATTATTGCGATCAGGCATTATGAAAGGCATCGATTGGTTGGCGATGGGAGGTAAAATGAGTAACGAAATAAAAACACCGCCTGTCGCTTTTGCAGTAAAATTAATTATTGGGTTGCCTTTGCTAATGGTTGAAACAGGTTTTTTTATTCTCTCAAAAGTGATGGATATTCCTGAAATGTTGGGTGCCATTTATAAAAAATGGAAGAAAAATAAAACCGAGAAGCAAGGGATTGAAATTAAAAAAACCAATATGACAACATCCATCATAGAAAAAGATTTATCAACACCGAGTCATGCCCTTCATATTGGTGCGGAACAAAAGCCAAAAACGCCTGCATCAGTTGCGTGCAATCCATTATTTCCTGCGGGGAGTGCAAAACTTGTCACGCCCAAACATCAGGCGTCAGAAAGCAATAAACCCGTGCCACCGATTGTTGTCACCATTCATCGTAACAAACCGCATCAATAAAATTATGATGATACAACCGGCACTGATTGAAATGTATGATAAGGTGCCGGTGATGGCACCGTCCATTCTAAACCAGTGGCGCCTTCCCAAGGGCGCGCACCTGCTTTTTTTCCACCGCGAATGGTCATGATAATATTGCACAGAAAAATAAGTTGCGCCGCGCCTAAAATAAATGCGCCAATGCTGGCCAGCATATTAAAATCCGTATACTGCAATGCATAATCTGCTACGCGTCGTGGCATCCCTGCTAATCCCAAAAAATGCATCGGAAAAAAAGTGAGATTGACCGAAATCACCGTCAGCCAAAAATGCCACTGACCTAATCGTTCGTTATAATAATGCCCCGTCCATTTTGGCAACCAATAATAAATACCCGCCATGATGGTAAACAATGCACCGGTCACTAAGACATAATGAAAATGCGCGACAACAAAATACGTTCCTTGATATTGAAAATCTGCAGGCACCATCGCAAGCATGAGTCCTGAAAATCCACCGATTGTAAATAAGAAAACAAAAGCAATAGCAAATAACATCGGCGTTTCAAATGTCAACGCACCCCGATGCATCGTGGCAACCCAATTAAATACTTTGATGCCGGTTGGGACTGCAATTAACATTGTTGTATACATAAAAAAGAGTTGTGCGCGCAACATAATACCCGTGACAAACATGTGATGCGCCCACACGACAAAAGAAAGAAAAGCAATCACCGCAACAGCGCCGACCATGAATCGATAACCAAACAATTTTTTGCGGCTGAAAGTCGGAATAATTTCAGAAATAATACCAAATCCCGGCAAAATCATAATATACACTTCAGGGTGCGCAAAAAACCAAAAGATATGTAAAAATAAAATGGGATCACCGCCCCCCGCCGCGTTGAAAAAACTTGTCCCAAAATGTCGATCAAATAAAATCATGGTGACCGCACCCGCTAAAACAGGCATGGCGATAATTAATAAAAATGCAGTGATGAGCCACGTCCAGCAAAAAAGCGGCATTTTCATGAGATCCATGTTAGGTGCACGCAGATTGAGTATTGTCGCAATAATATTAATTGCACCTAAAATAGAAGACAGTCCCAGTAGATGAATAGCAATGACAACAAAGTCAGTACTGGGTGGCCCAAAACTAGTGGAGAGCGGAACATACAATGTCCACCCAAAATTGGGACCTCCACCCGGCATCAACAAGGTACTCAGCAATAAAGTAAATGCAAACGGTAAAATCCAAAAACTCCAATTATTTAAACGCGGCAATGCCATATCCGGTGCGCCGATCATGAGCGGAATCATCCAATTGGCAAGTCCAATAAAAGCCGGCATGATGGCACCGAAAATCATAATCAAACCATGAAGCGTCACCAGTTCATTATAAAAATTCGGATCAAATAAATTCATGCCTGGTTTTAAAAGTTGTGCACGAATGAGTATGGCCATCATGCCTGCAACAAAAAACATGAGTCCACTGAACACTAAATAAAGCGTGCCGATGTCTTTGTGATTCGTGGTAAAAAGCCACCGTGCGATCCAAGGAAAGAATCCTGGTTTTGCGATGGGTGTGGCATGATTTGTCATTGATTCTCCCCAAATTTATCACTCATTTCCCATGAAAGCTCCTCCCTTTGAAAAAGGGAGGTTGGGAGGGATTTATATAAAATAGGCTTTATGAATTTCTACCTAAAAAAATTATTTTATATAAATCCCCCTCAATCCCCCTTTTTCAAAGGGGGAGGTTTATTTTATTTTCGCAGAGCTGCAATTTGTTCAGGTTGCACGATGTCCCCTTTATTATTTCCCCACGCATTGCGTTCATAAGTAATGACACCTGCTAATTCTTCATCATTAAATTGATCTTTGAAAGCTTGCATGGCGGTTCCCGGATGGCCATTCATTACGGTATCAATATGGGTATTTAAGGGGCCCAATGTTGTTTTATCCCCTTTCAATGCAGGATACGTTGGAGGCATTCCGGTTCCATCGGGTTTGTGACAGACGGCGCAAGTTGTTAGAAAAATTTGTTCGCCTTGTTTCATTTGTTCTTCAAGTGTTTTCTTCGTGCCGCTGGTAGGTGCCGTGATTGTTGTTGCAGCAGACGGAACGGTGACAGGTGCAGGCGTTGCAATAGCGGGCGCGGGTATAACTATGCCGCCTTTTTGTTGCGTGATCCAATCATTAAATTCTTTTTCAGAAACAGCTTTCACCACAATCGGCATAAAGGCATGATTCACACCGCACAATTCAGTACATTGTCCGCGATAGGTTCCAGGACGATTAATTCTCGCCCAAGATTCATTAATAAATCCTGGGACAGCCTCGCGTTTTACGCCAAGATCTGGCACCCAAAAAGAATGTAGCACATCATTAGATGTCACAAGAAAACGAATTTTTTTATGAATCGGAACGATTAATGGGTGATCCACTTCGCGTAAATAATTTATATTTTTTGCTATTTTTCCATTTCGCTCATCAAAAGACGTGGCGAGATTGCTAAAAAAATTAATTCCTTGATCAAGATATTCGTATCGCCATTTCCATTGGTAAGCAGTCACTTTGATCGTGATATCAGAGGCTTCATAATTATCCATGTGCATCAAAACACGCGTTCCAGGAATCGCAAGCGCAATGAGAATCAGAGTAGGAATAACAGTCCAAGTGACTTCAAGCCATAATTTTTCATGAAAAACAGCCGGTGCTTTCCCATTCGATTTGCGATAATAAATAATAGAATGGATCAGCGTGCCAAAGACGACGATGCCGATTGCAACGCACACCCAAATAACGGTCATGTGTAAACTATAAATATCATGACTGATGGGAGTTACCCCTTCAGTTAAGTTTAATTGCAAACTTGGATTCACGATGCCTTTTCCATCCTTGGATAATAATTCGAATTATTGATAAGTGACATGATACTACATTTATATTTCTTTCTAGAATCGCTCTTTTTCACGCATGACTCGCGGTACATCTGATTTTTATTTCTGTATATCATTGATTTATATAAAATATCATAGGTGATATTGCTATTGAGTGACGACAATATTGTACAAATATATTGCACTTAACAGCAGTAATTGTTAAAATAATGATCAATTTAACATAGAGAGTAATATATCCCATGTTTTGTAGGCAGCTGATAGATCACATTCTTAGACTTCGATCTGATCGCGATAAGTCCTATGAACTTTCCACATCCGCGCCAGGACAATTCGTTCCTCACTTGCGTTTTGAGGGGAGAAAAGAAAATTTCCTAACAGTTTCTTCAAAAAAACACACGGGACAACAAATAGTTTTTTGCAATTTTTTCGGAAAAAATCATTTTTTCACACCGCTTGAAGAAGCCATGCTGGAATATTTGATTGAAAACTATGAATGTCATGTTTGGGATAAATTAGATAAACCCTTAGTGAGTTTAATGGATTTCAAAAACAGGGTGTCGACTGCGCCTTATAGCAAGAAAACGACAGTGATCGCGGCGTTTGGTGCGAGAGCAAAGTCGCAAGAAGGCTATTGTATTATAGGGTATAAAGAATATTGCTCCACTCTGGCAGCTATCATTGGATATCATGATGCGTTTGAATACAAAAAGGACACCGCTCTTAGATTAATTTTAAAAAAACGCTGCTCGTACTTCGAAGGTGCTTGTGCTACACAGCTTGATTTAAGGGTATTATCTCTTGATGTTCTTGACTATATCGATCAAGTTGTTGATCTTGAAATTATTCGCTGTGTAAAAGTGAATGCACCTAGTTTTGCGGTGCTTGAAAAGATTTTTGAAGTGTTTCCTACCCTTCATACTCTTGGGGTGTATGATTGGAGTCAAGAATGGAAAGACTCCTATGTACATCAATGTTCACCTGCAACCCGTCTTGTATTTGCCAATTATTTATTGCACGCGAGCAATCCTAGTAAACAATATGATTCTGGACTGTTTAATTCATTTAAAACTTTTAAGCAAGATTCTATTTCATATTCTGGAAGGGCCAGGCCTAAATTAGACAATGATTTTTCTAAGGATACGGTTCTACGAAATTTACATCTTGAGATTCACGCAAGTAGTTCGGGCAGAAAAGGGATTGTCTTAAGTAAAGTTTCATCATTACTTAAAGAATTTTCGTTGGGAATTGATAGTTATGAGGTATGTGACTACAGCATAGAAGAACCAGAAGCATTGCGCACTTGTGAAGAAGTCATATTACGCGATATCACTAATATAAATTTTAAAGATGGTTGTTTTCCTGAAAATCTTAATTTGCGACGTCTAATCCTTATTAATTGCGGAAATATAAAAATTGATTTAGCGCGATTACCCGCATTGCAAACCCTTTTTGTGAAAACTGATACAGTAACTGTCACTTATACAGCAACTGCTCCACATTATAATTTGAGGCACTTATATTTAACAGGTGCAACGCATTCTTTTGATTTAAAATTTTTTCCTAATTTGATAGATGGATTTTGTCAGGAGAGAACAAAAAAGAATGTTGCAATAGAAGTAAAATCAGAAAGAAAAGAATTAATATCAAAAAGAAGAAAAGTAATATCAGAAGGAAAAAAAGTAACATCAGAAAGAAAAGAAAATGTGACGGATATCGATGCTGATCTAGCAGATGTTGATCTAGCCTGTTATAATCCTCGCAGCAAAAAAGGTGTATCCGCCGACACAGGTAAAAAGGAAGCCATTCCTCATGAAGCCCAAGGTAAATTAAAAGTACAAATCTCCACAATCCGCGGCAAAACAAAAGTCCATGCAACGCGTACCGATATGTATACCGCTATTGTTTGGGACGAGAAGGGATTGCAATTTATATCAGGCCCGCAATGTGGTTTAAGTCCGTTGCTACCGATTAAAAAAGCAAACAAACTCTGGGGAGAAGAAACTGTACGGCAAATGGTTCCTTCAAAACATTTCGCAATAGGTCGTTTCGAAGGCTATGTTGAACAAGATGTGATGTATCCTTTAACTGATTTAGGGTCACAAGCCGGTGTGAATCCTGAAAATCTGCAGTTTTGTGTAACACCTTTTGGCACGGTTAATTTTTATTGGGACCCACATTATCAGCAATGTTATTTTAGTCCATTAAAATCAGGCAATGTTAAGATTTTATATTCTTTGCTAGATGTCAAAGAAAAATCAGAAATAAAAAAAGAATCAAAAGATGAGAAAATAGAATCTAAAGCTAGCGCTAAAATCTACGTAGATAGAGAAAAACAATTGTTATCACCCGCGTTACGTTTCGTTATTGAAAAATTATTTTCTTCAAATGTAAATCTTGCATTTTTATCTAATACGGCATTGTCGATTGAAGATAAAATAAAACAATTACGCGATTTTTGTAAAGCATTCAAAAATGGTAGTTTGCCTTCCGAATCAATAGACAAGACGGTTCTATCGCTGCAAGCTTGTTTTAATGATTGGCCAAGAGAAATACCCCTTAGTATTGAACAAAAGAAACAAATAACAGATTTGGCAATTCTAATAGCCTGTATCAATGAACCAGAGCCAAAAGGTACGTGTGCGCACCGTTCACAAGTCTATATGTTCCTAGCGCATTACCTTAACGTGCCTGTCGTGGCATCTGGCAATGAATGCCATATGGCTGGCAATACACCTTTTGAAAACTCGGATGGTAGTATCGAATTGGTGAGCGATAAATTGGGCGGCCAACCTGCGGTCGACATAACACCCAAGGAAAGACGTCGCTTTTCCGATGAGCTATTTTCTTCTCCAGAGGAAAAAGAAGCTTACGAAAGACATGAAAAACTATTTAGTCAATTTTCTCCCGCTCTATTAACAACACCCGAAGCATTATTTTCTGTTGAAGAAAAAAGGTCTCCTTTGATTTTATTAAATCCAGGTCAAACGGCGGTTTCTGTTAAGCGGGGTCTCATCAACTATGCAAATAAAATAGGTTGTAGATATCATTTTATTTATTATTCTCACGAAGTCGAGCGAGATTTAAAGCCGCCTATAATAAAAGCGGGAAAAATTGTTTCTGCAAAGCGCGGTCCTTTAACCGACATGATTGAAAGTGGAGGATTGATTGTTGTTAATTGCGATACATTGAGTGCGACTGAATTAGCGAGTTATAAGAGTCTCATTGATGCAACGCCCACTCTATTGGGTCTCCCGGTAACAGCGTCTAATCTAAAAGTGGTATGGTTAATGTCATCAGGGAAAGAGGATGCCTGTCCTGCATTGTTCTCCCGTTGTAAAGTCTGGACCCTCGATAAGAATTTTAATGCAGATAGTTTCGAACGTAAGGCAATAGAAAGAAAGACAGAAGAAAGTAAAGAAGAAAAAGTCGAAAAGAAAATACATAGAATAGATTTCTTTTCTAGTCAAACAGAATGGCGTGAAGACTTGTATGGAGAAATAAAATCAAAGGACGGTTCAGTTGTTCATACACCCTCAGTACTTTTTGATGCTATTACAGGGGACCATATTGATTTTCTTAATAAACCCGCAGATGATGATTTCGATGTGGCAGTGGGTCGTATATTAGAAGAACGTCAATTGATGTTTAATTCTGAAAGAATGATCCCAGTGCATCCGCGTTTTTCTGTTTCTTATTCAGAAGAAGCACACAAAACTAAATTGAGAAATGTCTTGGTATGTGCGGATTATAAAGAACTGCCGCCAGATAAAAATCCTATCTATATAGGAAAACATAATCTACATGAGTGTTATACGCAATATGCAGTAAAGTCGGGAAAAACAAGCGACGGCCCAGGATTTTTGGATACTTATAACAGTGAAACTGAATTCTTTTTTGTGACACAATCCATTCCAGACGATTCATGGAAAAAATTACTCTTTCAGATTAATAAAAAATATCCTAAAAGAAAATTTGAATTTTACCTTGCGCCAGGTGTGACGATTGATAAACAAACGAATCATGGAAAAATACCAGAGAGTGAGTATGTTATTATCAGTGATGACCCCGATTTTTTTATAGGTCGTCTTCTACATGCAGCCAAGACTGCGGATGAAAAAAAATCACTCGAAGAAAGTGTTGTCGTTGTTGATATTAACAGACAGAAAAAATATAAAGATATTATTGCCTTAATTACAACAAAACTATGCAAAGAAAGAATATCTTTAAGAAATTTAAGAAAAGGAATTTCAGTTATAGTGAGTGGGGAGATCGATCCTGAAGCGTATCAATATCTGTTGCCCTTGTGTTCAGAAAAACCATTTATTTATCTCAATAACGAGCATATCAAGACACGCATAAGCTTGCGTCTAGTCATGCCTAGCACAGTTCGTTCGTATCTACCGTTAATCGCGGTCAAAGAGTTTAAAGCATGTCACTATAAATACCTGATTAATCCTCATAGCGATCCGCTGATCGCTCGCTTATGTGATAATCTAGAAAAGTTTTATTATTTTGCGAATAAGATACGACACAATGGCAGCGGCATGCCAGAGAGGCCCCCTTTTTCATACATGCTATTGCAGCGCATGATATCCCGCTTGCTTCAAGGTTCGCGCGCACACAATCCGATTAAAGGATTATTTCATTATCATTATCCTATCAACGGCGAAGATTATGCTTATTTAAGCGTACTTGCGAAGTGCATTTTGCGCAGTGATGATGAAACTCCCTTGCGTGCGGATGAATATAAATCAAATTTAGCGAGCAGTCCCTGGCACAAACTGAACTGTTTTAGCGGGAAAGCACTGGTTTCATTGTTGGGTGATCTTTCATCGTCAACTGGATTAGATGAACATGGAAGAATTAAACTTTCTCCTGAAGTGCTCACCCATTTGAATGAAACAGAAATGAAAATATCGGAATCTCCTAGACGAGAATCGCCATCCTCTAAAGAGAAGCGGGCGGCTAAGGCGATAAAATTACTAGCGAGTGATTCTTCGCCTATTATTATTTTTAAAGGACCGCCCGCGGCTGGTAAAACGCATTTGGCCGAAGAGCTAGGAAAAAAAGCGCATTTATACGAAGAAGAAAAAAAT
>Ga0207133_1055_pt2 | contig 20452 bp, 15 predicted proteins | sample Alteio_BWMinHeat_11_FD_153537 | JGI IMG/M metagenome (GOLD analysis project Ga0207133, IMG submission 153537) | Enriched cells from forest soil in Barre Woods Harvard Forest LTER site, Petersham, Massachusetts, United States -... | ecosystem: Environmental > Terrestrial > Soil > Temperate forest >... | reverse complement strand
CGTTGGTGCAGGAGAAGCAGTTTGGGGATATTTTGGTTCGAAGGCATAAGATGTTTGATTTGGTGTTTGATGAGAGCGGCGGGATCAAGCAGATTGATGAAGAATACAAATAGTTGATAGTCGAACGTTAGGAAAAACAGGAAAGAAGATTTAACACAGAGTTCACGGAGTTCGGAGCACAGAGGGCACAGAGAAGAAAAACCGCCGGCAAGGATGCCGGCGCTACGAAATGAAGAGGGCGCGAATTGCCTATGACTAACGAAGAGAGAAAAGCGGCGTTGGAAGCGATTATTTATGCGGCGGATGAGCCGGCAACCATCGAGCAACTGGCTAAGGCGCTCGGCGAAGAGAAGCTGGCGGTGCAGGCTTCGCTGGATGAGTTGGTGGCAAGTTATGCCACGGAATCGCGGGGGATCGAAATTCGCGCGGTGGCGGGCGGGTACAAACTTTATACGAAGCCGCAGCAGCATGACGTGGTGCGGAGGTTTATCAAGAGTTTGCGGCCGCCGTTGCGGCTTTCGATGCCGGCGCTGGAGACTTTGGCGGTGATTGCTTACAAGCAGCCGGTGACTTCGCCGGAGATTTCGGAGATTCGCGGGGTGAATACTTCGGGGGTGATCAGCACGCTGCTGGACAAGCACTTGATTACCACGGCGGGGCGGAAGGAAGTGATGGGGCGGCCGATTTTGTATAAGACTTCGAAGGAATTTTTGATGCGGTTTGGATTGAGCGATTTGGAGGAGCTGCCGAGCTTGAAGGAGTTTGAGGCGCTGGCACGGGAGGCGTTGGGGAGCGATGAAGGGTTTGCGCCGGCGGGGAATGGTGTTACAGACGAGGCGAGTATTGCGGCGCCAGCGGCGGAGAACACGGCGAGTGCGGCGATGGAAGCGCGGGAGGAATTGTTGGAGGAGACTGCGGCGAACAACGAGGGAATGGCAGGGGACAAGAGCAACGTATTGCCGAAAGCGGCGGCGGCGGGGGAATAAGAAGGAATTTGCACAGAGTTCGCAGAGCACACAGAGCACACAGAGAAGAAAATCGCCCGCCTCGGAAGGCGGCCGCTACGGAAGAGGGACTGAAGTCCGCCCCTACATTAAACCCGGAATTTAAAAAAGACGCTGAAAGATAAAAGAGAACATGCAAGAACGACTGCAGAAGATAATTGCGCGGGCGGGGATTGCTTCGCGGCGGCATGCGGAGCTGCTGATTCTGAGCGGACAGGTGCGCGTGAATGGGCAGGTGGTGCGGGAGCTGGGGAGCAAAGCGGATGCAGCGAAGGATCGGATTGAGGCGGCGGGGCGAGTGGTGGAGGCAAAGGAGGGGCGGCGGGTTTACATTTTGTTGAATAAGCCGCCCGAAGTCGTTTCGGCGATGGCGGATCCGGAAGGGCGGCCGACTTTGCGCAATTGTTTACGGGGGCTGCCCGAGAGAGTGTTTCCGGTGGGGAATTTGGAGTATGCGGCTTCGGGGCTGGTGTTTTTGACCAATGACGGGGAGCTGGCCGCGGAGATGCTGAAGAATTGGGCGAAGCTGGAGCAGGTTTATCACGTCAAGGTGAAAGGAATGCTGACGCTGGCGGACCTGGAGCGGTTGGGAAAAGAGATTGGCGTGCGGATGCAGACGGTGCGGCAGCCGGATGCTACGCGGGGGCGGGCGGCGAATTATTGGTATGAGGTGCGGATGCGGGATACGAAGAAGGAAGAGTTGCGGCGGGTGTTGTTCAAGGAGAAGCATCCGCTGGAGAAGATGAAGAGGATTGGATTGGGGGGGCTTACGGTGGAGGGGATTCCGCGGGGGAGATATCGATTGATCGAGCAAAAAGACGCGGAGAGGCTGGGAAAGGTTGAGAAGACGGAGAGGGAAATGCGGAAAGATCGCGATATGAAGAAAGAGAAGAAAGGGTTTTAACGCAGAGGAAGAGAAGAGGAGACGCAGAGGACGCGGAGAAGTTGCGGATGCCATCGATTCGCCCGCGGGCAAAAGGCGGAGAGCGGCGTGGATGAGACGATCACGGTTGAAACCGACCAGTTTGAGCATCGAGAAGTGAAGCCACACTTCATTAATCCTTGTTGTTTTGGAGAGGACTTTGCGGCGTGGTTGAAAGAAAAGATCTCGCCTCTCGCAGACTCTGGTTTCAACCTTTCGAATATTATCCAGGAGGACTACGGCTGGGGTTTCTGGGCTCGGCACGGGAAAGATCCCTTCTGGGTAGCCCTCTCGTACATGGGTGGTGGGCCTCAAGAAACGCCTGCCCAGTGGGTCATCTCGGTCAGTTACGATCCCGGGTTGAATCTGATAAAGCGCATTTTCCACAGGCCTGACTTGCAAGCATTCCAAAGTCTACGAGATCACGTCAGGCAAGCCGTGACATCCAATAGCGCTATCAGGGTAGTACCAGCTCCGCGCTACGGTGCTTGACAGCTTCTTGACGGCGCACTAGTCAACCGCAAAGGTTCGTACGATGGCTTCGGAACGATTGCAGAAAATTATGGCGGCTTGCGGCGTGGCTTCGCGGCGTAAGGCGGAGGAGATTATTGCAGCGGGGCGGGTGACGCTCAACGGAAAGGTGGTCACGGAGCAGGGGACTAAGGCGGATCCGCAGCGGGATTTGATTTGCGTGGATGGGGCGCCGCTGAAAAAACGGGAGCGGTTGCTGTATTTTATGCTGCACAAGCCGAAAGGTTATGTGACTACCGTGAGCGATCCGGAGGGGCGACCTACGGTTATGGAGCTGATGAAGGATTGCGCCGAGCGCGTTTATCCGGTGGGGCGACTGGATTATGCGAGCGAGGGACTGCTTTTGATGACGAATGATGGGGCGCTGGCGCAGAAGTTGATGAAAGCGGGTTCGCACGCGCCGAAGACGTACCTAGTGAAAATCAGCGGGAAGCCGGATGAGGGGACGATTGCGCGTTTGCGGGCGGGAGTGAGGATTGAGCTGGAGGATGGGAAAAAGGTGAAGACTTCGCCGGCGAAGATACGGTTGGTGGAGGACGGGGCGAATCCGTGGTATGAGGTGATTTTGATTGAGGGGCGGAACCGGCAGATTCGGCGGATGTTTCAGAACGTGGGATTTCTGGTGGAGAAGATCAAGCGTGTGCAATTGGGGCCGCTGGTGCTGGATGTGGCGCCGGGGAAATTTCGGGCGCTGACGGTGAGGGAAGTGGCGAAGTTGAAGAGCCTCTGAAGGGAAGTAAATGAAGCAGATGAGGTAAAGGAAGTAAAGGAGAAGAACGGGATCTTTGGTACTGGGTCAGTTTCCGATAACGACTAATCGGGAGTTGGCACGCCCAGGCAAATCGAGGCCGACGATTTCCGAACGACCGACGATTCGCCATGAACCGTCAAGTCCTCTGCGCAAGGATGGGCGCCGAAATTTGGGTCGATACGCCCTGGGGAGAGAAACGATCTCCGAAGTGACACCCGCGGAGCTAGCGGTTCCTCAGCTCACTTGCGATAACGCTGGATCAGCTGCTGATACTCGGGATCGTTCCGCAGGTGCCCATAGTAAGGGTTGGAATCCAACGCAGCGAAGTCCCGGTAACCTGCTTCGAGGGCCTTCTGCAAAGTGGCCAGGGCCTTCTCTTTGTCGTTGCGCGCCGCATAAATGAAACTCAACACAGCCAGGCTGGGTAGTGAACTTCTCGAAGCTTCCGATTGCTTCATGAAAACGCTTAGAGCCTGGTCGTAATCTCCCTTTGCAAGGTATACCTGTGACAAGCCGAATTTAGGCGTGTCCGATTCCGGGCTAACGCTTTGTGCTTGATCAAAAACGGCGATGGCCTCGTCGTAGCGTTTCTGCAAAAGCAGGACGCGGCCAAGATGGTAGTAAGCACTCATCGTGGAGAAGCCGAGACGCAGTGATTCTCGTGATGCTCTTTCCGCAGCCTGGAGATCTGGAGGTTGTTCGTAAGCGAGCGCCCAGGAAAGATAATCCCAAGCCTCGGCATAATTGGCATCAAGGCGCGTGGCCTCCTCAAACTCCCGCGCCCCTCCGCGGTAGTCGAATTTATTTGCAACAAACATGCCTAGCGCCATGTGGGTGTCAGGAAGCTGGGGATCAATGACACGTGCCCGCTCTGCGAGTTCTTCCGCCCGGCGCAATCGCAAGGGATCGGGGTTAAGGTTCCGGTAGTACTGCGCTTCCACCCAAGCCAGCCCAGCCAAGGCGCGAGCGTTGTTCGGGTCGCGGTGCAGGGATTCTTCGAAGGCTTTGCGGGCCTCTTCCAGTTTCACTGGAATGTCGAAGCTACCCATGAGCGCCCGGCCCCGCAGGTAAGCATCGTAAGCCGCCGGGTTTTCGGTGTAGCGATGCCGAAGAGTTTGCTGTTCTTGAGGGGTGAGAGTTATGTTCAATGCTTCCGCGATTTTGATGGCGGTGCGCTCCTGAAGCCCGAAAACATCTTTCAGGTCACCTGTAAAATTGTCGGCCCAGATCTGAATGCCGTTGAATGAATCAACCAATTGCACACTGATGCGTACCTGGTTCTCGGATTTGCGGACGCTCCCCTCAAGCAGATAGCGGACCTGCAATTCTCGCCCGATCTGCGCCGGGTCTGCAGTGCGGCCCTTGAAACGCGCGGCAGTATAGTGGGAAATGACCGATAACTCGTGAATGCGGGCGAGCTTTGTGCTAATTTCCTCAGTCATGCCATCGCTGAAATAATCGTTCTGTGGATCGTTGCTCAAATTTTGGAGCGGGAGGACAGCAACCGAGGGCCTCACCGCTGCTGGAGCAGAGACCGTCGAAGCCCGTTTCGTGTACCAGCGAACCCCGAGAGCCGCGGCGACGGTCAGTGCGAGAAGAACAGGGACAAGGATCTTGGTGAAAGTGCGACGAGAGCTTGGAGCCACCCTGTCAACCGCAATTGCTTTTCCCGATTCGCTCTCACGCCGCAGACGCTTCAGATCGGCGCGTAATTCAGCGGCGGACTGATAGCGCAGCTCGCGATCTTTTTCCAGCGCCTTGTTGATGATGCGTTCGAGTTCCGTTGGCAACTCAGGATTCAACCGCAAGGCCGATGTTGGATTGCGATCGAGGATGGCTTGGAAGATGACGGCAGAAGTGGGACCGGAGAAAGGCTGCCGGCCGGTGGCCATCTCGTAAAGAACGACGCCGAAGCTGAACAAGTCCGTACGGGCGTCGAGATCCTCGCCGCGTGCCTGCTCGGGCGACATGTAGGCGACGGTGCCCAACGCCGTGCCCGGAGTGGTGAGAAATTCTTCGGACGTCCCCATCGTGGGTAGCGTGGAAACGCCTACCTCCTCCGCCACGCGACGCGGCTCGGCCGCAAGTTTCGCTAGTCCAAAATCCAAGATTTTGGCCTGCACCCGTTGCGTCACAAAAATGTTCGCGGGCTTGATATCTCGATGAATAATTCCCTTGGAGTGAGCCGCATCGAGGGCATCGGCAACCTGGCCCGCCAGATCGAGGAGCGTCTCGGTTTTTAAGGGTTTCCCGGCAATGCGGTGCCTGAGCGTTTGACCTTCCAGATATTCCATGGCGATGAAGGCCTGCCCCTCGTGCTCGTCAATGTCGTAGATCGTGCAGATGTTCGGATGATTGAGCGAGGAGGCCGCGCGCGCTTCGCGCTGAAGGCGTTCGAGCGCCTGGCGATCTTTCGCCAATTCTTCCGGCAGGAATTTCAGGGCCACCGGGCGGCCGAGCTTGGTGTCCTCGGCCTTGTAGACTACACCCATACCGCCGCCGCCGAGCTTTTCCACGATGCGGTAGTGCGAGATAGTCTGGCCGAGTAAGGAGTCGGTGCCTGGCATGTGCAGCACATGTTAGGTTGGGGTCAGGAGGCAAGTCAACGAAGGGAACTCAAGTGGATTGCTGCGGGGAACAGGGCTTACCACCAGCCAGGTAGCCGAACTTCGCCATTAGAAGAAAACAGATTCCTCGCTGCGCTCGGAATGAGAGCCAATATGGATTTTCAGCAACGGTTAGGAAATGGCTACGGTGGGGGAGCGGGGTTTGGCGAGTGGGCTGTTGGGGAAGTAAACTGTTAGAGATGACGCGGACGATTGAAGACCTCATACCGGATTACCTGCGCGGGCTGCCGGTGTATGTTCCGGGAAAACCGATTGAAGAAGTGGAGCGGGAGCTGAAGATTCATGCGGTGAAGCTCGCTTCGAATGAGAACCCGCTGGGGCCATCGCCGATGGCGATGGCGGCGGCGCGGGCGGTGCTGGGAGAGTCGAACCGGTATCCGGACGGCGGGACGCACTTGCTGCGCGCAAAACTGGCGGAGCGGCGGGGAGTTTCGGCGGAAGAGATTTTTATCGGGCTGGGGTCGAGCGAGATTATTGATTTGGCGGCGCGGGTGTTGCTGCGCGCTGGGCTGCAGGGACTGACTTCGGAAGGGACGTATGCGCCGTTTTCGGTGGCGATTCGCGCGAGCGGGGCGGAGCTGGTGCTGGCGCCGCAGCGAGCATTTGCGTTTGATCTGAAGGCCATGGCGAAGGCCATCACGCCGAAGACGGGCGTGATCTATCTGGCGAACCCAAACAATCCGACAGGGAGCGCGTTTGGGCGCACGGAATTTGACGAGTTTCTCTCGGCGGTTCCTGACGGCGTGCTGGTGGTGCTGGATGAGGCGTATATCCACTACGCGGTGAGCATGGGGTTGCGGGATTCGGAGGAAGCGTACCGCAAGCGAAAGAATCTGCTGATTCTTCGGACGTTTTCGAAAGTGTATGGGCTGGCGGGTTTGCGGATTGGGTATGCCATCGGGCGGCCGGAGCTGCTGGCGGCGATGAATAAATTGCGCACGCCGTTTAATACTTCGGGAGTGGCGCAGGCGGCGGCGCTGGCGGCACTGGATGACAACGAGCACGTGTCGCGCTGCATCCAATCGAATGCGACGGAGCGGAAACGGTTGAGCGAGGGGTTGGAGAAGCTGGGATTCCGGCCGGTGGGGAGCGAGGCGAATTTTGTGTTTATGGCAGTGGGGCCGGAGGCGAAGGATTTGAGCGATGAGTTGCTGCAGATGGGCGTGATCGTGCGGCCGCTGGGATGGATGGGATTTCCTGAGGCGATGCGCATTTCGGTGGGGACGGGGGAAGAGAATGACAAATGTCTGTCGGCCATGGCGCAGGTGATGATGAAGCGCGCGGGCAAGGGTGAACTCGCGGCGCGATGAAAAGAAGGGCTAACAGCCAGTAGCAAAAGAAAAAGAATTAACACTGAGAACACAGAGGCCGGAGCACAGAGGACACAGAGGGGAAAACGAAAGACAAAATGAGAGTGCTGGTTCCGGAAGGGTTGGAGTTTGAGGCGAAGAGCGGCGCGGATCCTATCGCAGAAATCCTGAAAAAGTCCAAAACGATTGCGGTGGTCGGATTGTCATCGAATCCGATGCGGCCGAGCTTTGGGGTGACGGAATATATGCAGGAGGCGGGATACCGGATCATTCCGGTGAATCCGAACGAGAGGGAAGTGCTGGGGGAGAAGAGCTATGCGCGGCTGGAGGACGTGCCCGAGAAAATTGGGATCGTGAACGTTTTCCGGCGGGCGGAGGAAGTGCCGGCGGTGGTGGAGAGCGCGATTCGAATCGGGGCGAAGGTGGTTTGGATGCAGTCGGGAGTTGAGAATAAGGCGGCGGCGGAGAAGGCGCTTGCAGCGGGACTCGTGGTTGTGGAGGATGCTTGCATTTTGGTGGAGCATCGGAGGAGAGCTGAGGAACTGAAGAGATAGCGAAGGGACAATTCGCGCTTATTGGTCGCCCGCGAGGATTTTGCGCGGGTCCTTTTTTTTGGAGGAAGTAAAGATAAGGATTTAACACAGAAAGCGCGGAGATCGGATCACAGAGGGCACCGAGAAGAGGAGAAAAAGCAGATTTCTCGCTCCGCAAAACCGGCCGGAGCGCAAAAAGCGCGCTTCGCTCGGAATGTCAATCTTGTGCTGTCGCAAAAAAGAGAGAAGCAGGGAGTCAGCGGGGGAGGGGGAAGACTAGGAGGCTGCGTTTGCCGGGGATTACGACGGCGATGGAGCGGCCGTCGGGGGTAATGGCGAAATCGCGGAAGCTGAGGCCGTGAAGAATGGGGATGGGCGTGGGCTGGGAGATGGGGATTTCCTGGTTCGCGGAGATTAGCGCTAGGGACGGAAGGTCGATCCAGACTAGATCGCCGGATTTTTTTTCGAGGGCGCGCTTGAGGAGGATGCGGGATTCGTCGGGCGACCAGCGAAAAACGCCGAGGCCGATGCGAATGCGGGCCACGCGATTGGGGGAAGCGAGATCGCGAATTTCGAGAATTTCTTTGTCGAGGAAATAGGCGGCCTTTTTACCGCTGGGGGAGACGCTGATGCCACCTTCGTAGCTGTCGAGGGTGGCAAGCTCTTTGTCGTTGTCGGTGAAGAGATCCAGGCGCTGGAGGCGATTGGGCCCGGTGAGGTTGCGATCTTGCTCGACAGCCACGATGGAAACGGTTCCTGGAATCGGGGAGATGTCGCGGAAGGTGCGGCCATCGTGGGGAGATTTGACGGGGCCGATATCAATGCGCGTGGATTTCAAGGAGAAGAGCACGTGGGGCTTCAGGAACTCGGAAAGGTAGGAGATGGTGGCGTTGTCGGGGAGCCAGGTGGCGTTGGCGGCGTCGAGGATGATGTTGTCGCCTTTGTTGATGCGGATTTCGTGGCCGGAGTCGTCGAGGAGCATGGTCTGGAAGGAGTCCTCGGTTTTGCCGGTGTCGTCGACGACGGTGGTGGTGAGTAGCTGGGCAAGGATGAAGCGGCCGTTGGGGGACCAGCGGAAAGAATCGATGAGATAGCTGAAGGGTTGCGTGCCGCGCGTGTATTTTTGGCCTTCGAGGAGGCGGCGGTGCTTGCCGTTGGATTCCTGGAGCCAGATGTCGTCGTGCTCGAGGTCGTAGGCCTTGGTTTTGAGTTTGCGATAGACGGAATAGACGATGCGGCCGTCAGGGGCGTAGGCGAAGGCGGTGATGTCTTCGTCGATGGATTGGAGTGGTTTGTCGAGATTTTGGGCGCGGCCGGCGGGAAGGGAACAGCAGCCGGCAAGAAGACAGAACAGAGAGCAGAATTGGCGAAGCCAGCGGAAGCGGCTGCGAGAGAAAGGACAGGTCATGGTTTCGGGTGCGGGCCAGTATACTCCGAACAGCAGGGCTTCTGTGTTGGCGTGAATTCCATGAACTCGACGCGGGTGTCGTCGGGGTCATAGAGATTGAGCATCCATTTGCCGCCGCGGCCGATTTTGGGTTCTTCGCCGGGTTTCCAACCATTTTTAATGAGTTGCTCTCTTGCGGCTTTGATGTCAGCAACGCCCAAGGCAATGTGGTTCATGGCGCCGAGCGTGTGATGGTCGGCGTCGGTTGGGACGTTGAGCATGTATTCGATCCAGTCGGTGCCGTCGGGAACTTGCATGTTGACAAAGTCGGTTTCGTCGTCTTTTCTGCCACCTTGCCAATAAAGGTGGAAGCCGAGGATGTCTTTGTAAAAGCGGTCTTCCGCAGCACGGTCGTGGACGACGAATCCGGCGTGAATAATGCGATTACTCATCTGTTGATGAGAATCGATCTGGATTACACTTTCCAATGGCGACTCCAAGAAAATGATCCGATGACCTTCTGGATCAGTAACGGATATAGCGTGGGGGCCATTCGGGCCACTGGTGGTATCGGAAAATGCGACGTTGCGAGAAGAAAGGAAAGTGCGCATCTGTTCGAGGTTATCAACAACGAAACCGATTGATTCGAGGAAGGAGCCCTTCACGGGAGCATCGCTCTTTATTAACAGCAAATCCTGAAATTCGTGGATGCGGAAGCTGGTGCTGGAAGCATCAGGACGATCAGATGGATATTGGCGCAAACCAAGGAGCCCCGTGTAAAAAACGCTTGATTTCTCCAGATTAGTGGCCTTGAATCCGACGTACCCTATTGAGTAGATATGCGGGCGAGGAGGTCGCTCGACCGAGCCAAGGGTCAACCAACAGAGAATTGTAACGGCTAGCGAGAGAGTGCAACTCATTCTTAGACCTCAGGACCTATCTTCTTTACGAAATTTAATCCTACGAATTTCGTCGAGGCGCTGGCGGAGGCGCTGCTCGAAGCCCTGGTCGGTGGGTTGGTAGTAGGTGCGGCCGGCGAGGTTCTCGGGGAGGCAGGTCATGTCGGTGACTTTATCATCGAAATTGTGGGCGTATTTGTAGCCTTGGCCGTAGCCGATGTTTTTCATGAGGCCGGTGACGGCGTTGCGGATGTGGAGAGGCACGGGTTCGGCTTCCGTTTTGTGAACGTCGTCGATGACTTCGCCGTAGGCAGTGTAAACGGCATTGGATTTTGGCGCTAACGAGAGATAGACGGCGGCTTGGGCGAGGGCCAGATGGCCTTCGGGCGCGCCGAGAAAGTCGAAAGCGTCCTTGGCGGCAAGGGTGACGGCGAGAGCGCCAGGTTCGGCTAGGCCGATGTCTTCGCTGGCCATGCGGACCATGCGGCGGGCGAGATAGAGAGGGTCTTCGCCGGATTCGAGCATGCGCGCGAGCCAGTAGAGAGCGGCGTCGGGATCGGAGTTGCGGACGGATTTGTGGAGGGCGGAGATGAGGTTGTAGTGTTCCTCGCCGGCTTTGTCGTAGCGGAGGAGTTTTCTTTGCAGGACGTCTTCGAGCAGCTCCTTGGTGATGAGGCGCGTGCCGGCATCGTTTGAAGAAGCGCTGCGGACGGCAAGCTCCAGTGTGTTGTACGCGGTGCGGGCATCGCCGTTGGCGTAGGAAGAGATTCGAAAGAGAATGTCGTCGGAGACCTCGATCCGATCGTTGCCGAAGCCGTGTTCTTTGTCAGCGAGAGCGCGACGAAGAAGCTCGACGATTTGCGGAGTGGTGAGCGGGTCGAGAACGTAGACCTTGGTGCGGGAGAGCAGCGGCGAGATCACTTCGAAGGAGGGATTCTCGGTGGTGGCGCCGATGAAAATGATGTGGCCGGCTTCGACGTGGGGGAGAAAGGCGTCCTGCTGGGCTTTGTTGAAGCGGTGAACTTCGTCGACGAAAACGATGGTGCGATGGCCCGCTTTCGCGGGCAAGCCGGAGCGGGATTTGTGCTCGGCGACGGCCATGACCTCCTTGATTTCCTTGATGCCGGCGAGGACGGCGCTGAAGGAAACAAATTCGGAGCTGGTCAGGCGCGCGATTAAGCGCGCGAGAGTGGTCTTTCCGCAGCCGGGCGGTCCCCAGAACAGCATGGAACCGAGGCTGTCGTTTTCGATTTGAACGCGAAGCGACTTGCCCGGACCGAGGAGCTTTTCCTGGCCGATGAATTCATCGAGAGTGCGCGGGCGCATGCGCTCGGCGAGCGGCTGGTTGGCAGCGGGCACGTCGGGCTCGGGGACCGGTGGCGGCAATTTCGAGAAGAGGCTCATGGTAATGGTTCAGTTTAGACCAGTTGTTCCTCGGCGAGAAAAGTCTCAGAAGTAGATGCCAGCTTGAACGCACGCCCACATCAGGAGGGCCGCTGAGATTACCTGTGGCCGGGCTGTGCCTCGGAGAGCAAACGCGAGCACAAAACCAATCAAAGTGGAGTCAAGGAGAAGGGCGATCCATTCTAAAGTGCCAGGATACTGCTCGGAGATGGGCCTGATCCATGACACCAGCCACATGCCCCAGTAGAGCAACCAGACCGCAAACAACACTACAATCGAACTTAGTCCAAGGCCGTTGCGCCACGAGCGAAGCTGCGCCCTGTGTTTTGTGAACCAATCCTGGGAGGCTAGAACAAGTAGAGCGGGTACGCCCGCCAGACCTAAGGCATCGGCACAAAGTCGAACGGTCACTTCTATTTTTCCAGGGACCAATGAGTGCTGAACCGTCGTCACGGCGGCCAGAACAGCGCACGAAGCTAGGGGCCATACGAGATTCCTGAGGCGTGCAGCTGACATTGGGAAAGCGCTCATGGGTGTACATTGCGCTGGCGGGCGGCTTCGTAAAAAACGACGGCGGCCGCGGCGGCTGCGTTTAAGGATTCGATGCCGCTGGCCATGGGAATGCGGATGCGCGCATCGGCGCTGCGCTCGACTTCTTCGGGGAGGCCGGCGCCTTCGTTGCCGACGAGGAGGGCCACGGGCTGGCACCAATCGACTTCCCAGGGTGCGAGCAGGAGTTGTTCGCCATCGCGCGGTTCGTGCACGCTGGAAGCGAGCGTTCGGAGGCCTGCGACCTTAAGCTGGGCGAGGAGAATCGAAAGCGACATGCCCGCGATGATCGGGAGATGCAGCGCAGCGCCAGCGGAGGCGCGCAGCGCTTTCGGCGAAAAAGGGTTTGCAGTGCCGCTGATGCCGGAAGCGGCGGTGGCCGCGCCAGTCGCACCGAAGGCGGCTGCGGTGCGCAGGATGGTGCCCACGTTGCCGGGGTCCTGGACGCCGGCGAGGACGACGAGCAGGGGAGCGCAAGCAGAAAGGGGAGCACGCACGAAATCGTCGAAGGAGGCTTCACGCGGATGAACCAGTGCGGCGACACCTTGCGGATGCTCGGTGTCGGCAAGGCCTTCAAAGAGGCGGTCGGTGGTGCGCAGGACGGGAAAAGCCATTTCGGGCCGGTCGATTAAGGAGGCGAGCCGCTCGCGATGGCGTTCGCCGGATTCGCTGAAGAGCACGGCTTGAATGCGGCAGCCGGAGCGAAGGGCTTCTTCGACGAGCCTGACGCCTTCGACACCGACGAACCCGCTTTCCGTGGGCAGACCGCCGCGGAGAGCCACGCGGAACTCCTTGAGCCAGCGATTATCGCGGCTGGTGAGGAGCACCGCGCCATTCGTCGCCGGGCGGTTACCGCGCGCAGCTTTGCCGGCTGTAGCCATTACCGTGGAGGGTAGCAAACTTCTGGCTGGTGGCGCTAACTCTGGAAGATTCCGGCTGGGGCAGGGAATCGTCGGTCAGGAACTTCGCGCTTTACCAGGACAGATCGATTCAATGGGGAATCTGAGTAGCACTGGAAGAAGAAACCGAAAGACGCACAACACTGGAATTCGACGTGGACGGCCCCGCAGTGCTCCGAGCAACGATCACAATGTCATCGCCAACACCGGGTGCGGTTCCAGCCGGCACGGTTAAATCCACTCGGACAGTCCCGGACTCCCCTGCACCAAGAGCCAGCTCTCTCGGCTCCGCCCTGCTTACAAAATGACGCGCGTCGGCAACGGTCACGTTGAAAGTTCGAGTGGTGCCGATGTTTCGCACGGTGAAGACGGCCTGTCGGGTGCTGCCTGCGGACAACTCGTCAAAATCCAGCTTTGGAGAAATTTCCACGCTTTCCGCATGAAATAAATTCGAGAAAAATCTCTGGTATTGTTTGCCATTCGAATCGTGCCCGCTCACGGCAACACGAAATGGCACACTCGGAAGTTCCACGCTCCCGACCAGCTCAAGGAATTCCCGGTCGGCGTTTACCGCGCGCATTTGCAACTTCTGAATAGTCTGGCCACTTTCCGCAACTAGATAAAACTGGGTGGTTTTCGTTGAACTGGCAGATAGGGATGCCTGAAGCATTGCGGGAGTCCCAGCCACTGGCTGCCCCTGTATTCGGAATAGTCCTTCGTGGCCGGGCCGGCCGCCTTCCTTCACAAACTCGACAGAGATGAAGTGAATATCACTTTGCGCCTGGGCCTCCACCCAATATCTGCCCGTGCCGGTAATCTCCGCGCGCCACTCGCCTGATTCGGGCGAGCTTATTGTCAAGATCCGGCCGCAATTCAATTCCGTGACCTCCGTGCCCGCCAAGCCCTCGGTAATCGCTCCGCCGGAGGGTTGCGTCAGCTTAAGCTGACTCCCTTTTGTATCCGCCGAGAACGCAAACGTAATTCTTTTGGTCACGGAGTCCACTGGAATGGTGATAGCTTGCGGATTTCCATCGAGTGTTCCCGTGGCCCAGAACGCGGTTGCCACGTTGTTCCGGGTTGATTCGCGCACGAGGTGAAACGCTTTGGCGGCTTCCGAGCGTTGCAGGAACAGCGGTATCCCGCCTGTCTCATTGGCGGTATGGATGTAAACAGGGTCCACCGGACCGCAAGCGTCCGGACCAAAAGCCTTCGATCGATTTGTCAAAGGCGGCGTCTGTCCGAAGGCCAACGAACCAGATGCGCAAAGAAGTCCCGCAATCACTGATGCGCGCGCCCATGTGCATGCCTTAGGCCGAATTGAAATCGTTGAATTCATCGCTCCGGGCAAACCACTGCACTCTCAGAGACGCATCTTCGCCCACTAGTAATCGACAGTATCAAAGGTGCGCCTAAGCAGGGCTTCCCAAATGATAAGCGCGTTTGCATTTGGTCACCTGAGAGTGATCGAGACCAGTACACCGGTTTCTCGCGGCCCGCTTTGGGCGCGGAAAGACGATCTCCGGCAGGCTTATGTTGCTCTTGCGACAAGGGATATGGTAGCGTCGCCCAAATAAGGGCAGCGCTGGCGGGGCGCTGCAGGGTGGCGTCACGACTTCGCCAAAGGCCAAAAAATTGCCAGCTGAATTGCTGCGCGTCAATGGACAATCCCCGGAGCCGGACCTGCTGCGGTATGCGGCAGATTTTATCGCGCGTGGAAGTGTGATCGCGATTCCAACGGATACCTTCTATGGGTTGGCGGCCGATCCATTCAACCTGGCCGCGGTGGATGAAATTTACCGCGTGAAGGGGCGGCCGGAATCGAGAGCGCTGCCTATCCTCGTGAATTCGATCGAACAAGCCATTCTGCTCGCGCGGGAAGCGCCGAGGAAATTCTTGCGGCTCGCGCAAGCATTTTGGCCAGGAGGATTGACGTTGGTGGTGAACGCAGCACAACGCATTCCGCTCAAAGTTACGGCAGGCACAGGCCGCGTTGCCTTGCGCTGGCCGAATAGCACGTTGGTCCGGCGCTTGATCGATGAATTCGAGGGGCCGGTCACGGGGACGAGCGCCAACATTTCAGGGTTTCCGTCGTGCTCGAACGCGGAACAGGTGATGAAGCAGCTTGGCACGCGCGTACCGCTCGTGTTGGATACGGGAGAAACTGGCGGCACACTGGCTTCGACCATCGTGGAATTGACGGGGGACACCTGGACGATCGGCAGGGAGGGGGCCATTCCCGTGGCGGAGATTGAGAAGGCGCTGGCGTAGTTCAAGACGCGGGGGCGCGAGGTGGTGCTCCCAAGGAACTAGGGAGGTAAGGAAAAGAAGGACTTCACGAACCTGTGATTTAGCGCGGCGGAGCATAGGATATTTTACCGAGGACCGCGGCGCCGCGGGCGCCAGTCGCGGACGGCAGGTTCGCAGGGCGTTGGTGAAAAGTTTCGTACGCGAGCAGGGCGAATGCGAAAGCTTCCTTGGCATCTTCGGGAACGCCAAGGCGCGAAGACGGCAGGACCTCAATGCCGGGAAGAGCGGCCGAAAGCTGGGCGAGGATCAACGGATTGTGCGCACCGCCGCCGGAAACGACGAGCTGGTGAATTCTTGTTTTGGGCAAAACGAAACGGTTCAGCGCGTCGACAACCGAGAGTGCGGTGAAAATTGTCGCCGCGCGGATGAGGTCGTTGGGCTTGGCGCGATGGCGCCGGCCGAGGGCGAGGATTTTTTTCACGTACGCGTGGCCGTAATATTCGCGGCCCGTGGATTTGGGAGGCGCGAGTTTCAGATAAGGATCGTGCAACAAATCGTCAAGCAGCGCGGGGAGACTGCGGCCCTGGGATGCTAGGCGGGAGTTCTCGTCGAAACGCCGCCGGCCGCGCGTGAAATGCGCGACGAGAGCATCGATGAGCATATTCGCCGGGCCCGTGTCGAAGGCGAAGACTTGTGGCGGCTTGCAAGCGCGCTGAAGAACCGTGATGTTGGCGATCCCGCCCAGATTGAGCGAGACGCGGCCGAGTTTCTCGTGGCGATACAGAAGGTAGTCGGCGTAGGGAACAAGCGGCGCGCCCTGGCCGCCGAGCGCGATGTCGGCGGGGCGAAAATCGCCGACCGTCGTGATGCCCGTGCGCGCAGCAATCACCGATGGCTCGCCAATCTGAAGCGTAGACGCCGTCGGGGAACCGAAAAACGGAGCTGGTCGCCCTTGATGGAAGATGGTTTGGCCGTGGCTGCCAATCAGCGAGATGCGTTTCGGTGGCACGCGAAATTTGCGGCAAGCGGCAAGGGCCGCGTCCGCGAAAAGTCTTCCCAAGCGAAAATTCAACTGGCTGAGAGCGCCCGCAGTGATGGGTTGCTGTTCCGCGACGCGAAGAATTTCCTTCCGAAGCGCGGGAGGAAATCTGACGGAGGTATGACCGAGCAGCTTGGCATTCAGATGCGGCGGCGCGCCAGAGATGCGCGCAAGGGCAACGTCAATACCGTCGGCCGAAGTGCCGGACATCATGCCAAGCACGAGCATGGGTTTGTCGCTCATGAGATTTGTTTTTTCAGCTCGGAAAGAAGATTGAGCGCGTCCAGCGGTTTCAACTGGTCAAGGTCGGCGGCGCGCAGCTTTTCAAGTACCTCGCGATCGAGCGCGGTGAAGAGCACCTGCTGATTGCCGTTCTTGTTCACCAGGTCGGAGGCGCCGGGGGAAAGCGTCTCGCTGAGTTCGTGTTCGCTCTGCTCGTGGCGCTTCAAAACTTCGCGGGCGCGTTCGATCACGCTGCGCGGCAGTCCGGCGAGCCGCGCCACTTCGATGCCGTAACTCTTGTCCGCGCTGCCCGGCTCGACGCGACGCAGAAAAATAATCTCGCTGGGCGTTTCTTTCACGGAGACGTGAACATTCTTGACCGCCGGGAGCAAATCGCCAAGCTCCGTCAGTTCGTGATAGTGCGTGGCGAAGAGCGTGCGCGCCCGCGTGTGCTTCTGCAAATGCTCGACGACAGCCCAGGCGATGGACAGACCGTCAAACGTCGCCGTGCCGCGGCCCACTTCATCGAGGAGCACGAGACTCGCCGGAGTAGCGTGATTCAGAATGGCGGCGACTTCGCTCATCTCGACGAGAAACGTCGAGCGCCCGCGCGCGAGATTATCGCTGGCGCCGATGCGCGTGAAAATGCGGTCGCTGATCGGCAGCTTCGCCTGGCGCGCCGGAACGAACGACCCCATTTGCGCCATCAGCACAATCAGTGCGGACTGGCGAAGATAGGTAGACTTGCCGCCCATGTTAGGCCCGGTGATGAGCAGTAGTTGCTGCCGCCCAGGCTCGAAGCACAGATCGTTGGGAACGAAGCGCTCGCCTTTTTGGCGCAGCAGTTCTTCGATCACCGGATGCCGCCCGCCGATAATGAGGAGTTCGCCGGTGGAGTTGAATTCTGGACGCGCATAGCCGCGATCGGCGGCCAGCTTGGCAAATGAGGTCAGCACGTCAAGCTGCGCGACGGCCGCCGCCGTACGCCGCAGGCGCGCGGCTTTATCGGCCACGGAGGAACGTACCTCGATAAAAAGCTGCCGCTCGATTTCCAGAATGCGCTCGTCAGCCGCAAGTATCTTGCGTTCGTACTCTTTCAGCTCGCTGGAGGTAAACCGCTCGGCATTGACCAGCGTTTGTTTCCGCTCGTAATCGGCCGGGGCGAGATGCAGGTTTGGTTTCGAGATTTCAATGTAGTAGCCAAAAATCTGATTGAAGCGAATCTTCAGCGAACCAATTCCCGTGCGCTTACGCTCGCGCTCTTCCATGGCCGCGATGATCTGTTTGCTGTTCTGGCTCAGCTCGCGCAGTTCATCGAGCTCCGCGTGATACCCGCCGCGAATCATGCCCGGATCTGTGGGCAGAGCCGGCGGCTCGTCGGCGATGGCGCGTTCGAGCCGTTCGCGGACATCAGCGAGCTCGTCAATTTCCTGATGAAGGCAGCGAAGCAGTTCGCTACCGCCCGCGGGCTGCGGCGTAAGAAAATTCTTCAACACCGGAAGCTGCACCAGCGACTTGCGCAGGGCCACAAGTTCGCGCGGCGTCGCCAGACCCAGCGTGATGCGGCTGGTGAGCCGCTCGAGGTCGAGGATGCCTTTGAGTTCTTTGCGAATCTCGCCGCGCACGACGGTCTGCTGGACGAGGTGCCCGACGCCGTTGAGCCGGGCATCGATGGCTTCATTGTCGATCAGCGGACGCAGCATCCAGGAACGCAACAGCCGCGCACCCATGCCGGTCACCGTGGCGTCCAGCGCGGCGATGAGCGTCGTCGGCCCGCTGGCGCGGCCGGCTTCCTCGGTGAAAATGGGCGCGAGCAGCTCCAGGTTGCGCACGGAAACGGGGTCCAAAACCAGGGCTTCATGTTGCTCGTAATAGCGGATATGGTCGAGATGACGCAAAGCCTCGACGCCGGAGGCATCCACTTTTTCGTTTGCTGCTGCGGAGCGGTCCCCGCGAGCGGCATTTTCGCGCAGATAGTGAACGATAGCACCCGCGGCAGCGAGCGCTTGTAGATGATCGTCAAGGCCGAAACCGGTGAGTTCGGCGACGCCAAACTGCTCGCGCAAGATGCGCTCGGCATACTCGCGCTGAAACACCCAATCCTCTAAACGCGATTCCACACCGCCGACGCCTTCCAAGAGTGAAGTCTTCGCCGTTTCAAAAAGCTGCTGCGGCCGGGGAAGCAGCGTTTCCCGCGGGCGAAGCAACTGCAGCTCGTCGCGTAGCGCGTCATCGGCGCGCGCACCGGAGAATTCCGTGGCCTGAAATTCCCCGGTGGAAAGGTCGACGAAAGCCAACCCAATGGGAGAACCCGAGGCATGCTTGGCAACGGACGCGAGGAAATTATTCTCGCGCGCGTCGAGCAGAGCCACGTCCGTTGCGGTCCCCGGCGTGATCACCCGCACCACTTCGCGGCGCACCAGCTTCTTGCCCGGGCCGGGCTGCTCCATCTGGTCGCAGATCGCGATCTTGAATCCCACTCGAATCAACCGCGCGATGTAACCTTCTGCGGCATGGTAAGGAACGCCGCACATCGGAATCGGCTGGCCCTTTTCCCGGTTGCGCGAAGTGAGCGTGATTTGCAACTCGCGCGCCGCAATGATCGCGTCTTCGTAAAAAAGCTCGTAGAAATCCCCCAAGCGAAAAAGCAGCAACGCGTGCGGATAGCGCGCCTTGATGGCGTGATACTGCTGCATCAGCGGTGTTGTAGGCTCGCTCATTCGTTAGCCCGTAGGGGCGCAGCATGCTGCGCCCCTACATAGACAATCGCAGCCCGAAGGATTGACCCCCGGTCCAATCATTCCCTGATGCCTAGATACGTCAGGAAGAAAGCATAATCCAGGGCGATCTCGCGCAAATAATCGTAGCGCCCGGAAGCGCCGCCGTGTCCCGCACCCATGTTGATTTTCAGCAGCAGCGGATTCGCATCGGTCTTCAGCGTGCGCAGCTTCGCAACATATTTCGCCGGCTCCCAGTACATCACCTGGCTGTCGTTCAGCCCTGTCTTCGCCAGAATCGCGGGGTAAGCCTTGCGCTCCAGGTTGGTATAGGGGCAATACGACTTCATGTAGAAATAGTCTTCCGCGATTTGCGGATTGCCCCATTCCTCATATTCGCCAACGGTCAGCGGGAGAGACGCATCGAGCATGGTGTTCAGCACATCCACGAACGGCACGTGGGTGATGACCATGCGAAAAAGGTCGGGGCGCATGTTCGTCACCGCGCCCATGAGCAGGCCGCCCGCACTGCCGCCCTCGATAGCCAGCTTTTCCGGCGTCGTGTAGCGCTGCGCAATTAGGTGTTCGGCCGCGCTGATGAAATCCGTAAATGTATTGCGTTTTTGCTTCATGCGGCCGGCGTCGTGCCACGGCTTTCCGAGCTCGCCGCCCCCGCGGACGTGCGCCACGGCGTAAATCACGCCGCGGTCCAGCAAGCTAAGCCGGTTCGAATTGAAATTAACCGGCACGGAGATTCCGTAGCTGCCGTAACCGTAGAGAAGCAGCGGCGCGGAGCCATCGCGCGGCGTATCGCAGCGATAAACAATGGAAACAGGAACTTGGGTTCCGTCGTCGGCGGAGGCGTGCAGGCGCTCGATAACGTATTTCGCCGCATCGTACCCGGCCAGAACGGGTTGCTGCTTGCGAAGGCTTCGTTCCCGCGTGTGCACGTCGTAGTCAAAGATGGAGCGGGGAGCTACGAACGATTCGTATTGGAATCGCACATGGGAAGCGCCGAACTCCGGGTTTTCACCGAGGGAGGCGTTGTACGCAGGCTCGCCGAATTCGATGCGATGAGAGGCTGCAAGAAAGTTCCCAGCATCCGCGATCAAATCCACAATGCGGAGATAAGGCAAGCCGCCCTCGCGTTCGAATAGCACCACATGGGTCTTGAATACTTCCACGCCGGCAAGCATGACCTCCGGACGATGGGGAATGACCTCACGCCAGGATTCCCGGCGCGGATCGTTCACCGGGGCAGCCATCAGCCTGAAGGTGCGCCCGCCGGAATTCGTGCGAATGTAAAACACTCCTTCATTCGAATTCGTGGTCAACCCGGAATGTTTCGCGGCGAGCGGATCAGGATGATGGTCGGCATAATATTCATGGTTGTCTTCGCGTGGAGCAATGA
>Ga0207133_1063_pt1 | contig 20460 bp, 26 predicted proteins | sample Alteio_BWMinHeat_11_FD_153537 | JGI IMG/M metagenome (GOLD analysis project Ga0207133, IMG submission 153537) | Enriched cells from forest soil in Barre Woods Harvard Forest LTER site, Petersham, Massachusetts, United States -... | ecosystem: Environmental > Terrestrial > Soil > Temperate forest >... | reverse complement strand
ACATCAGCTTCTAATAAAGCCATGCGGATATCACGCAAGGTATCTTTAATATTGTCTTCCGTGAGACGGCCGCGGCCGCTTAAATTTTTTAAAACGCGTGTTAATCGTTCAGAGAGATTTGAAAACATAGTTGTCTGCTACCCATTAGGACTTTTAAGTGTGCTTAAAGGCGAAGCAGTATACCTGAATTTTTTTCGGGCGTGAAAGTAATTTGGTATTAGACCCTTAGGACGCCACTTCTCTCTCTTTGGAGAGAATGACTCGGTGAAGGTTGAGTAGGCGGCTCATATGGTTCAGTTACAGAAATTGTTCTGTTTGTAGAGCGTTCTTCATCGCTATCGACAGCAGAATCCTGAGTATTTTCAAGTAGGGGCTCTTTCATTTCGCCTACGACAGGAGGGGAAAATAATCCTAGACGACCAGCGTGTTTAGGCGAGTTACTTTCTTTATTCCGGTTCCACACCAAATCATAAAAACCAGCGCTATAAGTCAAAAAGTATAAATAAGACGCTTGCTGAGCGATCAGTTGTAAAACAAAATTCCCATTGGCGTTAGGTAGGGGGACTTCGTTATTATAAGCTTGCATTAAATTTTTCTGAACATAAGCAAGCGGACCGCCGAGCATCATGGCGCCTAAAGCCGTCACACATTGCGCGACACTCGGCGGGTGCGAACAAATATCAGCCCCGGTTTTTAATAATCTATTAATAATCGATGCAGAGTATGCGCCATTATAGAAAAGATCGGTAATTCCCTTGGGAATGGTGAGAATCAAAATACCAATGCTACCCAAAAGAGAAAGCGGGTCAGAGAGATTTCCAACAGCGCTTAATGAAAATAACATGGCAGAAATCGCGCTGGGTATCATCAATGCGATAAAATTTAATAATAAGGGAAGAAGATAAAAATTTTCTTTTATTCCATTAAAAAAATGTGTGAACAAGGACAGATCGCCTTTTGCCATAAAAAATTGTGTCATCGTGCTCAAAAATTCAAGTGCTTCGCTGAATAAAAAAGAAATAGGCCCAATAATGGCGGCGGCAATACTCAAAGTAGTGAATGAAAAACCAAAGAGAGACGTTTGGCCGTCGTCTTTAAAAATATCTTTAACAATGCTACAAGCAATAGTAATTTCAAAAGCAATACTGGCGAGACAAATTGCACCAATGGCTCTACGAAGACTGGAGGGTGTTAGATTCCACACGTCGCGAAAGCTATGAATGCCATCTACAATTTTTTTACCATCGAATCCCAATACAGAAAATATGCCAACGGTTTTTAATAACTCTTTCCAAATATACGTGTTAGGGATTAGTTTTAAAAATGCAAATTCGAATGGGGGAGCAATGCGATTCTCTCAATTTACAAACCCAACCCCCTGCTGTGATTTTGATGGCCGGTTTGCAAGGATCTGGAAAAACAACCACGGTTGCAAAACTCGCGCGCTGGCTCAAGCAAAATCATAAAAAATCCGTTTTAGTCGCCAGTACCGATATTTATCGTCCCGCGGCCATTGCCCAATTAGAAACGCTCGCCAAAACCATCGAAGTCGAATTTTATCCTAGTCATACTAATCAAGATCCTATTTTAATCGCGGAAAATGCCATTCAATATGCTAAATCAAAGTTGATTGACGTTGTGATTATTGATACGGCGGGGCGTTTACATATTGATGATGAAATGATGGCGGAAATTAAACGCCTACATCACGCTATTTCGCCTATTGAAACGTTATTTGTTGTCGACAGTATGACGGGACAAGATGCAGCCAATACTGCCGCTGCGTTTCATGCAGCGCTCCCCTTAACCGGCGTTATTTTAACAAAAACAGACGGCGATGCGCGGGGTGGCGCGGCCCTTTCGATTCGGCAAATCACCGGCAAACCCATCAAATTTATCGGCATGGGTGAAAAAATAGAGGCACTCGAGCCTTTTTATCCGGATCGTATTGCCTCCCGTATCTTAGGAATGGGTGATGTATTAAGCCTTGTTGAAGACGTTGAGCGTCATATTGACCGTGAAAAAGCAGAGCAATTTGCCAAAAAAATCAAAAAAAATAAGACTTTTGATTTAGAAGATTTTCGCGATCAACTCCGCCAAGTCTCTAAAATGGGCGGCATTATGGGCATTATGAGCAAATTACCGGGTGTCGGGAATTTACCCGCCGGCGCCAAAGATAAAATCAACGATAAAATGCTGATTGAAATTGAGGCCATTATCAACTCGATGACCCGCAAGGAACGCCGTTTCCCCGATTTAATCAAAGGTTCTCGCAAACGCCGCATTGCTATGGGTTCTGGAACCGATATTCAAGCCGTGAATCGCTTATTGAAACAATTCACTATGATGCAAAAGATGATGAAAAAATTCACCAAAGGCGGCGGCATGTTAAAACTCATGCGCGGATTGCAAGGCAAATCCCTGGCGGATTTGGCGGCTTTCCTCCCATGGGGGGGTAGAGCTTTTAACTTCCCCCTTTGAAAAAGGGGGATTGAGGGGGATTTATATAAAATTTTTTTTAGATATTTTTATATAAATCCCTCCCAACCTCCCTTTTTCAAAGGGAGGGGCTTTCTATATTGGCTCATTAAAGTGGCTTATTAAAGTTATTTGCAACCACAGAAAAGTCGCGTATAATTCGTGACCTTTGTTTCATGAAATTAAATACAAATTTTAGACCTTAACTTGGGAAGAAAAATAGAATGGTAGTAATTCGCTTATCACGCGGTGGCGCTAAAAAACGCCCCTTTTACACGCTTGTCGTCAGCGACAAACGGTGCGCACGGGATGGTCGTTGTATCGAGCGTGTCGGTTATTTCAACCCCATCGCAACGGGCAAAGAAACTCGCCTGCATTTGGAATATGAACGTATTAAGTACTGGGTTGGAACAGGCGCACAGCCTTCCCCACGGGTTCAGCAGTTGATCAAAACATTTGAAAAAACTGCACAAACAAGCCCACAAGCCTAATTCGCTGCCGATGACCGATTCAGAGATCAAACAAGATCTTGATAACGCAGAATCAGATTATCTTGTCGTCGGCAAAATGGGATCAACATACGGGGTTCAAGGCTGGCTGAAAATTCTGTCCTACACTGAGAAAGTAAACAATATTCTCGGTTTTGATCCTTGGTATATCGAAGATGGCGTAAATTGGAAAGCGGTTCACATTGAAGAGAGTCGTGAACACGGTAAGGGCATTATCGTTAAATTCGCTGGACTCAATAATCCAGAAACGGCGCGATTATGGAGCGGAAAAAAAATTGCCATTCTGCGCTCGCAATTGCCTGCTTTACCAAAAAATGAGTACTACTGGAGTGATTTAAAAAATTTAACCGTCATCGATCAACATGGAAAAACCTTAGGTAAAATTATTTATCTAATTGAAACAGGATCGAACGACGTACTCGTCGTCAAAGGCGATAAAGAATACGCCATACCGTATTTGCCCGGCCGAGTAGTCAAAGATATTAACCTCGACGACGGTGTGATGCATGTTGATTGGGAAGCGATTTAAGTGTGGTTCGGAATCATTACGCTTTTCCCAGAGATGCTATCGGCATTGGATTATGGCATCACGGGACGCGCCATTCAAAATGCGTTATTAAAAATAGCGTGTTGGAATCCACGTGATTTCACACACAATAAGCACCGTACGGTGGATGATCGTCCTTATGGCGGTGGCCCTGGGATGGTGATGATGGCAGAGCCGTTACAAAACGCCATTCATGCGGCAAAAAAAGCGGCACCCAGTAAACCGAAAGTGATTCACCTTTCGCCGCAAGGAAAGCATTTTACTCAATCGGCGGCGGAAATGTTTTTGCAAACGGAAAGCCATATTCTCATCGCAGGACGCTATGAGGGCATTGATGAACGGTTACTGCAACGAGAAGTCGATGAAGAATGGTCGATAGGCGATTATGTCTTATCTGGCGGCGAATTAGCGGCGATGAGCATGATTGATGCGATCACCCGTTTGATTCCCGGCGCATTAGGGCATGAGGATTCGGCGGCAGAAGATTCATTAAGCTCAGGATTGTTGAAATATCCGCAGTACACGCGGCCTGAGAATTTAGAGGGAATGATCGTTCCTGATGTTTTGATGAGTGGGAATCATGCAGCGATTTCGCGATGGCGATTGAAGCAATCGTTAGGGAAAACATGGCTCAAGCGGCCTGATTTGTTAATGAAAATGAGTTTAGATAAATTTCAATTAGAACTTTTATTGGAATTTATAAGCGAGTTAAAGAAATAAAAGAAACCTATTTTTAATTTTATTAGATTGATTTTTTGAGGAAGGAACATCCATGAGCAACATTATTCAAATACTTGAAGCAGAACAAATGCAAGCCGTCAAAGCCCTCCCCAATTTCGCACCAGGCGACACGGTGGTTGTGCAGGTAAAAGTGAAAGAAGGTGATCGCGTCCGTGTTCAATCCTATGAAGGCGTTGTGATTGCTCGTCGTAATCGGGGTTTAAATTCATCTTTCACGGTTCGTAAAATTTCTCACGGCGTCGGTGTTGAACGTGTCTTCCAATCTTACAGTCCCATGATTGAAAGTATTGAATTAAAACGCCGCGGCGATGTGCGTCGCGCAAAACTTTATTACATGCGTGAATTAAGTGGTAAGGCTGCACGTATTAAAGAAAAATTGTCGACCAATAATGTCAAATCTACGGCGGGGAAAAATATTCCGCAAGATCAAGAAGACCCCACCGCTGCCGAATAAATCAATTATTTGTAGGGTGGATTAGACGCGCTTTTTGCGTCGTAATCCACCAAATCAAAAGTGTATTTGTATTTTGGTGGATTACGACGCAAAAAGCGCGTCTAATCCACCCTACATCTTTGACAATAAAAAGACCCTCCCAGACCATAGCTTTTATCCCCCGAGTCAGTATAATTTTCCTCATGACTCGAGAGACCACCACCCCCACCAGAGTTGCCCTCCTCGCCACCGGTGATGAAATCACACACGGTGATATTCTGAATACCAATGCCCAAATTATCGCGCAAAAACTTTTTCGCCAAGGGATTCGTCCTGGCATGCATATGTCTGTGCAAGATAATATTTCTGAAATTGAACAATCCATTATTTTTTTACTCAGCACACACCGCGCGCTCATTATCACTGGCGGATTGGGTCCTACATCGGATGATCTGACGCGTTATGCGTTAGCGAAATCACTCAATCGTCCACTTGTTTTTGATGAAATTGTCTGGCGCACTATTTGCGAGCGTTTTAAATTATTGGGCTACACGGAAGTCCCGGACTCGAATCGTCAACAAGCTTTATTTCCAGAAGGCGCGAGGATTATTTCAAATCCGCAGGGGACAGCTGCCGGATGTATGATTTTACAGAATGATCAATTAATTTTTATGTTGCCTGGTCCCCCGTACGAATGTCTGCCGATGGTGGATACGCTTATTTTACCCACACTCAAAAAAGCTTACACCAACGACATGCTTTATTATGATCATTGGCTTTTATTTGGTGTCAGCGAAGGAAAAATTGCAGAAGAATTAGATGCTCTCTTAAAACCCTTCAACTGCCAAACCGGTTATCGCATCGCCTATCCTTATTTAGAATTTAAAATTTACTCCAATCATCGACACGATTTTGAAACAGTTATTCCACTGATTGAAAAAACAATCGCCCCTTATTTTATAAGCAATGGCAAACAAACTGCTGCGGAGATGCTTCAAGATCAACTCGAAAAACTGCCGTTCACATTATCCCTTCACGATACCGCAACGGGAGGATTATTAGAAAGTATTTTAAAGACGACAAAGACTTATCATAAAATTGATTTTACAGAAGAGAAACAAGCAATCGTTAAAATTACCGGACTCACTGAATATTGGGAAGAAAAAGAATCCGACACGACGGCACTCAACATATTCTTTTCACACCATACCTATCAAAAGAAAGTGAACACAACCATTCCGTTACGTGGCAGAAGCACACGCGTAAAAAATTATGCCGTAGAGTTAATTTGTCATGAGATCAATCAATTTCTTACCACCAATGATATAAACTAATTAAAATTTCAATCACGATGAGTAAGATAATAATCATTTCTAATAAACTCGAATGTCGATGTTGCACTTGGCTATTTAAAATATCGAGTAATTCTTGCAATACATCCAATTTTTGATTCAACGCCATCACGCGACTGGGAATATCTAAAAACTTTTTCGTCATGATATAAAACGATTCTAAATTAGGATTACGCCAAAAAAATTCTGGCGTATCTAAATATTCACTGCTCAAATTAATGGAACTGCGCGCAATAAATATTTCTCCAATGCGCTGAAATAATGAAGTACGTGAGACTGAAACCATTCCGCGTCGTGCAATTTCTTCGGGTAGATGATTATTTTTTTTGATGGACACTTGAATGGCTTCTTCAAACGTCTCAAGCTTAATCGATTGCGCTAATCCATAAGAAATCGCGAGTTTAATTTGTGGATTATCTGAATCCAGCGTAATCACATCAATTTTAAAACGCTCATGCGCATCCACTGAAGTCTCTTCGCCAAAACGAAAACAAAAATGATCGGCTTGAATAGTCGCCAAGGGACCCACTTCAAAATCTTTCACATGCTGAACGAGTTTTTGTTCTTGCGGTTTTTTCAAACCCCAGCAAACAAAACTCCCATGACTGAAAAAATAAATATCCGCGGGTCTTTTAGGATTAACAATATGCACCACATCTCGCGATTGTTGGACATAATATCCTTTCCGCTTAAATGAATTCGCCAATCCATTCAAGTCATAAGCACTCGCTGTGCAAAACGCCACACAACGCCTGTAGGATTTCTTTCCGCTAATCACGTGAGCAATACCAGTTTGTTAATAAAAACAGCATGTTAGATTAATTACAATAATCGCTGAACCTACTAACAGTCTAGAGTAATTGCCCTTCTACCGCAACCGGGCTTGCCTCTCGCAGTTCCCTCTGAATCATCACTTTCTTCGTTCTCGAAAAAATTCAGTTAATAAAATTCCACATCGATCTGCGAACAAACCGCCCTGATAGTCGACTACATGATTTAATTGCGTTGTTGAACCTATTTGAAATACGCTACTCACCGCGCCTGCTTTCGAATCATAAGCACCAAAGACCACCCGCGCAACACGCGCATGCACAATGGCACCGACGCACATAATGCAGGGTTCAAGCGTCACATATAACGTAGAATTCAACAGCCGATAGTTATTGATTTTTTTGGCACCGGCTCGCAAAGCAATGATTTCCGCATGCGCCGTAGGATCACATTCACTAATAGGATGATTAAACCCTTCTCCAATCAATTGGTCGTTAAAAACCAGCACCGCACCCACGGGAACTTCTTGATTTTTTGCTGCTAGTTCAGCAAGTTGGATCGCTTTTTCCATCCAAAAATAATCACGCGGAGTTTTCATAGAAAATCTATCAATTAGTTTTTTGAGAAGTTATTATAACAGTCAATTATTAATAAATATTAAATAACGCGATAGAAAATATTTTTATGACACTGCTCGATATTAGCCATTCAGAAGAAATTTATTCCGTGAGCCGCTTAAATCGCGAAGTGCGATTTATTTTAGAGGGCAGCTTTCCTCTGCTTTGGGTTGAAGGTGAAATTTCAAATTTTGCAGCGCCGCATTCGGGACATTGGTATTTTTCGTTGAAAGAGTCGACGGCACAAGTTCGTTGCGCCATGTTTAAATTAAATAATCGCAAACTCGATAGCCTTCCTAAAGACGGGATGCATGTTTTAATTAAAGCGCGGGTGAGTTTATATGAAGGACGCGGGGAATTTCAATTATTAGTTGAACACTTGGAAGAAGCGGGGGAAGGAAAATTACGCCAAGAATTTGAAGCTTTAAAAAAACGATTATTTGAAGCAGGATTATTTTCAGAATCTCATAAAAAAACATTACCCGCCTTTCCTAAGACCATTGGCGTCATCACATCCGCCACGGGGGCAGCGATTCGGGATATTTTATCCGTACTTGCACGCCGTTTTTCTTATGCTGCTATTATTATTTATCCAACACTCGTACAAGGTGAGCTCGCGGCTTCACAAATCGTTAAAGCCATTCAAACCGCCAATCAACGCAACGAATGTGATGCCTTAATTCTTGCACGCGGTGGCGGCTCACTTGAAGATTTATGGCCTTTTAACGAAGAAATGGTTGCGAAAGCAATTTATCAAAGCGAACTCCCGATTGTGAGTGGCGTCGGTCACGAAATTGATTTTACCATTGCTGATTTCGTTGCTGATCTCCGGGCACCAACGCCCTCTTCTGCTGCGGAATTATTAACGCCTGATCAGACGGAAATTTTGGCGACACTTTTACAAAAAAAAATGATTTTAAATCGCTTAATCAATCAGAAATTAGATGTAGTTCGACAACAGATTGTGTGGATGAAAAAAAATTTAGATCAACAACATCCCAAAAGACGTTTACTGGAAAAAACACAAGCGCTAGATTTATTTGAAGCGGCATTTATACGCCTGCAATTTAAATTTTTCACCGCTCAAAAATCAACATTACAAACTTTACAAGCGAAGCTTTTTGGGCTCACGCCCGAACATAAAATTCATACCTTACAACATCGCGTAAACCATCTGACAAAAATACTGCAAAATTCGATGATGCAACAATTACAACGGCATCAACAATCGCTTGGCACACTGTCTGCCAAACTTGATGCATTAAGCCCACTGTCGACTTTGCAACGCGGATTTGCCATTGCAACGCGGGGTGCGGATCTTCATATTTTGAAAACTGCGCGAGAGGTAAAACCAGGGGATAAAATTAATGTGCGCTTACAGGATGGATTGTTGGCATGCTTGGTAGAAGAAGTTCACAGGTAAAATGTAGGGTGGATTAGACGCGCTTTTCGCGTCGTAATCCACCAAAATACAAACGCGATTTGTTTTTCATTTGGTGGATTACGACGCGAAAAGCGCGTCTAATCCACCCTACATTCGATATAGAAAAATTATTTTCTCTTGGCGCTACGACGGCGTTTTGGCGCCTTGTGGCTTTTAGCTAACTTCGCGGCAGATTTCTTGGGGGCCACTTTCCTCACTTTCGCTTTTCTCTTAAGCGTTGCAGCGAGCCTAGCATAGACCGAAGCCACTGCAACAGATGTTTTTTGCGACGCCACTTTTGACTGTTGATCAAGCTTACGATCGCAACTCTTTTTGAACTTTTTTACTTTTGATAACGCTGCACGTAATTTATTACGGCTGGATTTTTCCTTACGTTTTAAAACAGTCACTTGTTTCTTTAATCTTCTCATCATTGCAAGATGCGCCTTACCTGCTGTCATATTTGACTCTCCTTTAGTTAACAAAAAACAGGCATCAATAATTTTAATAATTATTTATTTTATCCTTGTAAAACTTCCAGTGTATTCGTCGTCAATGATATTTGCGCGGGCTCCAGCGCATCAAACAAGGAAACCAATCCCTGTAATTTTTTTGCGGAATGCATTTTTTCTGCTTTTAGAGAGGCATTTTCGTGCTGTATTTGCGATATATTTTTTCGTAAAGTTTCTAATTCTGTCAGCAGTAATAAAATTTTATCTTCCAGATTTTGCAATAAATTTTCTGTCATGCGAAGGTCCTTTTCGACATCAAGATTTGATAATGCAGTTATAATATTACAAAAATTTAAAAAAGGATATATCTTCACTTTCAAGTCGATAATCAATGTAAAATTAAAAATAAATTACCGAGGAATAAATGCGACTGGCGCATTATTATTTTTTATTTTCAACAAGCGCTCACCCACTCCCGGCAGGGTCTCGATGACATCATCATTCGGCAATAACACTTTCAACAAAGGCTCATACATCTTACGTGAAATATAAATCACATTAGGATTATTATTTTTCAGCATGGGCCAGGCTTCTAACAAAGCGGCTTCTGTTTGATGGTTTCGTTGGCTGCCCTTAATCGTATAATTTTTTACATTCGGCGGCAAATGAAGATAAAAACGCGTCTTACTTTCCGGATCTAATAAAATAAATTGCCATTCTGACCACGGTTTTCTTTTAGTCGCAGCAGTTTTTAATTTTTCTGAAAAATCCTGCATCCCCCCATTAAAATAATAAAGCGGTTGAAAAATATCAAACGTAAGAAACATCGCAATAAAGAAAAAAACAACGCATCGACCCACCCAAATATTTCGCTTTGAAAATTGACTACCCGTAGCCAAAATCCAATCCGCCGTCATCAAAATTGCAAAAGGAACAATCGGAAGCACATAATAATTTCTACGCGAACCACTCAGTGTAAAAAAAACAAATAACAAGAAAACCGCCCACACCATCCATTTCGAATTCGGCGACATTTTTTTCCAATTCGCGCGCAAAGAAAAAAGTGCTGGAATGAAAAATAGCGTCCACGGTAATAAATACACGGGAAGAAAGATAAAATAAGTCGTGATCGGACCTCGATGGTCAAAGGGCTGAAAATATCTCACAATATTTTCACGATAAACAAGATACAAACCACTCTCGTTGTAATTATTCCCCCCCACATGCGCCGAGGCCCAAAAGGGTAAAACATAAATAATAATAGCCGGAATAAGTGCGGGAATGAGACTGAAACGACACTGTTTTTTCCATTCCCCCCGCATCATTAGATCAGGGAAAATAGCAATCAGAGGAACAATGATTCCCACTAACCCCTTACATAAAGCAGTCAATGCCAAAATTAAAAAGAAAATCGTATAATTCAAAAATCCCGGTTTATTTTTGTGATCGGCATACCATACAACAGCGAACAGTGACCCCGCCATATTGAGCATATCGGCACTACTCGTTTTCGCCCAGAAAATAAAATAAAACGTCGTAAGCAATAACCATCCGGCTAGGAGCCCTAAGCGTTTATCTTTTATATTCACACCCAAACGATAAATAGACCATACAGCCAAGATCCCCGCCAAAGCCGACGGCAATCGCAAAACTGTCGTCGAGAGCGTGCCGGTGATCCACGAAAAGCTCGCAATCAGCCAATATGACAATAGAGGTTTATCATAGTAATCAACGTCATTCAAAAAAGGATGGAGAAAATCATGGCGAAAAAACATAGCGGAAACAATATCTGCCCAACGATGCTCTTGCGTCCATATTTCTCGTCCACCAAGACACGTTAACAGCATCACTGCAGCTGCCATCATTAGATACAGCGCTGTTGCCTTTTTACCCCACAAACGCTCCGCCCAAGAATTCATATCAAATCCCTAATAGTTGTCAATAAAAGTGACGAATTATAAACAGGAAGGGCAAAAAAATATAGACAAAGCGATGAATGCTGCTACCATTTGCTACCTAAGAATTGGTGTGGCTTTTTCCTGGAGAATAACATCATGCTTCAAGGCAGCATTGTGGCCATCGTCACCCCTATGCACGAGGGGGGCGCCATAGACAAGAAATCGTTGCACTCCCTAGTCGAATGGCATATTGCATCCGGCACCCAAGGAATCGTGGTTGCAGGAACAACGGGGGAATCCTCGACGCTGACTTCAGATGAACAAATCGATCTCATTGCAACCGTTGTAAAACAAGTCCATCAACGTATTCCTGTTATCGCAGGATGCGGGAGCAATGCCACGCAACATGCCATTCAACTTTCATTACAAGCCCAAAAAGCAGGCGCCGATGCGGGCTTAATTGTCACCCCCTATTATAATAAGCCAACCCAAAATGGCTTATACGAACATTACAAAGCGATCGCCGCTGCCGTCTCATTCCCCATTATTTTATATAATGTTCCCGGGAGAACTGCCTGCGATCTACTTCCTGAAACGATCGAGCGACTTGCTACTTTTTCAAATATTGTGGGCGTTAAAGAAGCGACAGGTAAAATTGAACGTGCCACTGAGATATTAAAACGGTGCGGTGAAAAGTTCACAATCTTTAGCGGGGACGATGCCACCGCAATGGATTTAATGTTAGAAGGCGCGAAAGGAGTTATTTCAGTCACCGCCAATATCGCTCCCCGCAAAATGCAAGATTTATGCGAAGCACTGCGAACTGGCAACCCAACCCTGGCTCTTAAATTAAATTCTGAATTGATGCTGTTACACAAAAATCTTTTTTTAGAATCCAACCCAACCCCAACAAAATGGGCATTGCATGAAATGGGGTTGATTCCTGCAGGGATACGCTTACCTTTATTGCCATTGGACGCTACATTTCACAACGAGGTGCGCCAAGCAATGACCCTTGCAGGCGCAAAGTCACAATAAAAGTCGGAAATAGGTTTAATTAATTATGTTGCGTTATATCAAATTACTCTGCGTGCTGTTGCTGACTGTATTGACAGGCTGTTCTTATATTTACGGTGGCGATAATAGTTTTATTCAAAATCGCGATACGGATTATTTAAAAGCAAAAAGTATTCCCCCTTTAAGAATTCCCCCGGGCCTATCTTCTTCAACGATTCAAGCCCATTACCCAGTATCGGATCAGTATTACCCCAATAGCACACAAAAAATAAACTTAACCCCTCCCGAACTGGATATGACGACACCCGCTAAACCCGTGCAAAAACCCGTTGCACCCCCTTCTGCCTCGCTACATCCTAGTGGCGTTAAAGAACTGGCAACCCCCAACTATTACTATGATCCCCATACGCGCTCATCTGCAACAAGCAGCGCCGGCAATACGATCGGATCTGTGTTTAAATCATTGTGGCCAAAGAGTATGAAAAATACTTCCCCCCCCTCAACGAACGTAGTAGTCTCTAACGACCCTAAAAAGAACCCACAAAAATTGGTCGCACAAAATAAAGATCTTGTGCCCGATGAACCCAAAGATCCAAATGAAGAAAAACGCCAAATTGATCGCCATTATTTTGATCGTTTTTCTCATCGATAAAAGAAAAAATCAACACTCCGGAGAGGTACCGAAGTGGCCATAACGGCACCGACTCGAAATCGGATGGGGGGCGTGAGCTCCCACGTGGGTTCGAATCCCACCCTCTCCGCCATTTAGTATTCCTCTGACTTACCTAATCAGCGAGTCCTGACTTTAGTTTGTAATTTATTCTGATGATGAGAGCGGCGTTTACCATCGCCAGCTAACGATTCAGAAAGCATTGCGATTACCAAAGTATTTAAACTAACACCCTCTTCTCTTGCTCGGTTAACCAAACGCAAATGAATAGATTTTGGAACACGCTGTACCCACTTACCGCTTTGACTTTCTAATTCACCAGGAATAGGTATAACTCTATTCGTTTCTTTTGCAGCTTCAATCCAAGCTTTAATCGCATCCTGGCCATTCTCAATAGCTTCATCAATTGTTTCGCCATCAGACATACAACCAGGGAGATCGGGAAATTCAATTAAATATCCGTCACCCTCTTCATTTGAAAGATGTCGAATAATAAATGGATATTCAGAAATTTTTGCATTACTCATATTTCCTCCTGTTTCAACACATCCATTAACAACACGAATTTTGTTACATATATCGGTTTTATAGGTCGATGGGCAGGCACCGTTAAAATCTCTACCCATTTAGGATGGGTAAATGATACATGACTACCCTTTCCTCTACGGACAGTAATTCCAAAATGATTAGCAATCACTTCAAGATCGGATAGCTGCCAATCCCTGGGATTATTCCGCATTTTTTCTATTTTTTTTCGGATTTTGTCATATATTAATAGTACTATATGTAGTACTAAAGTCAAGGATGTTTTAATCAAACAATAGGCCATGGCTCTATGTTAGGGTCTCTTTTCGGGGCTTACTGAAAATATACATTCAAACAAAACAGCTAATGGTAAAATGACAACAAGTTGAGAAGTCATGAATAGGGTCTATTATCAACCAGGCGCCATCGAAGGTGCTGGTACCTTTTCAACAACTGGGTACAGTTTTTGCAACATTTCTTCTATAGGCCGATTTTGTAAAACGATATCAATATTAACTCCTTCGGATCTTGCTCTAATTTTTCCTAACTTTTCTAATGCTTTCAGTCGTAAATCTTTATCTATCATATTTTCTGGGTCCCCAAAAAATAAAATAATTTTTTCCGGTTTATTAAATACTTTTCCGGTTGCTCTGAGAATCATATCGTTTATTACACTCGCGATATCCTGTTTTGTTATACAGGTAGCTGAGAGTGGAAAATCAGCAAAAGTCGTTTCCTTCCGTTCAATCAGCAATCCTCTATCAAAATTTGCAGTCATTTTAGCTTCAGAATCTGCCGCTACTTTTGCAATTTTTGAAAGATGTCGGTAATTACTATCCGTGTATAGCTCAAAAGAGTCTTCTTTATGCTCACGATGCGCATCCTGGAGTAATTTAATTTTTTTAGCAATTTCACCAACGACCACCATATTATCCCATGCTGCCCAAAATTCACCGGCATCCACATTCTTTAATCCAAACAAATTTGTTAATTCTTTTCTAAAAATTGCCTCGAGGGGAGATTCATCCATTTTAGATTCAGCAGGAGACATGATTGCTTTCGATTCTTCACCTTTAGATGAGCTTGACCCCATAGGAAGTATTTTTTCTTGATTCAATTGCTCAGCAAGCTCAAAAGCAGCAGACTTAATTTCTGGCGTCAATACAAAGCTAGCATTTTTTAGCTTTGCTTTCGTGATCAAAAATCCAATAAATGGAGTTGCATCTACTTTTTCAAGTAACATTCCTAAAGATAAAAAAATAGCTCTTCTTGGTGTTGCCATCAGCATAACCTCTTTTGAAAAAATGAAAGCTCCATTCACACCCTTACATGCATTTTTATTTTCACGCTCGCGGCGATGTGGGCGCTGGAGAAATCGGCACATTAATAGATGAAGAGGTCACTTGAGAGGATCTTACTCCCTCTGGCAAAAAGGGTTGCGCTTCAGGTCGATTAACACGGGGAAAAACTGATCTTTTCCACAGATTATATTTTATAGTAGCAGAAATCTCAGCCGCTCCTACCGCCAAAATAGCGGCCACTCCTATTTGATTAGGAGACTTCAAATGAAAAGCTGCATAAGCAATGCTTCCTATACAAAAAAGCATGGAAGCTGCAATTCGCTGCATCTCTTTAGAATTTAGATGCGCTCCGAACCGTGCTACAAAAATAAAACTATCAATAATTTCAGTGCCACTTATTACGAAATCAGTAATAGATCCCATTAGAGCAAGATTTTCTTTCACATTTTCTTTCTGAGGAAAATCATCCGTACCACGCAGCATTTGCAGTGATCCGTAAGTTGCACTCACGACCCCTACTCCTACAGCTCTCACTAAATGAGCCGCTCTTTCTGCCAATTGATCGCCTATCCACCGACAGGATCTTCCAATACCCATAACTACTCTCCTAATTAAAATTAAATTAACGGGAGCTAAGTATTTATTGTCACTTAATTAATGTCAATTTTATAAATGCTTTTTTATGTGATTTATTGAACCGAAATAATGTTTAATCAAGCCAGTTTTGCAATTGAAGCTTTTTCAATCTTGCAAAATGTTTAGTATTATTTGTAACGAGAATACTGTGATGTCGCATTGCAATGCTGGCGATCATTAAATCGAGATCAGCAATAATATTGCCTTGTTTTTTCAGCAACGCTTTTTGTTCGGCAAAAATATAAGAAGCGTGCTTGCAAAAAGGTATCACCGTCATTTTATCTAAAAAAGGCGGAATCTTTAATAGATTTTCTTTCTTTTTGGCTGAGTTAAACACACCGAATAACAGCTCAGAGTGGTTGATAATAGTGGTCGCCAATTCATTCTGCGGCGCATTGCTGATGCGCGTAACCATTTTTTCGTTTCCCTTTAAAAAATAAATCATGCTATCCGTATCTAGTATATATTTCATAAATCGAAATCGACGTTTTTATTGTGTTTATTGGATTGTATGAGCGCCAACATCGCATCTGCTTCTTTGTCACCTAAAATGCCAGCATATTGCAATATGTTATTTTGGTTCGCTAGCTTCTTTTTTGCATAATATTGCAGTGCCTTTTCGACAATGGCCGTCTTTGAACTATGCGTTTCCTGCTCAAGCATCGATAGGATACTGATGACTTGATTACTTAATCTAAAATTCATAGCTTGTTTCATATTGATCACTCCACAGCTTTTCTTGGTGTATTTACATAATTATATATTAATATTGAAAAATGTAAATACACTTAATAAGCTTTCGCAACCGATTTTTTCTATTGTTCTTAGAAGACAAAGTCTCAATAGTCAGGTATTATCCCGCCTTACTGAAAATCACAACAATAATGAAGCGCCCCTCTATGCAAAAAAAATATCCCATAAAATCCATTATCCTCACTCTTATTTACCTGTTAAGCACTCCGACATTTTCTTCGGATAATCACTTAACTCTTGTTATCGGTGAATATAAAAATACTGCCGGCATGACTCTACCCTTGATGGCAACAAGTAATACTCAAGGTGAATCTTGGTCTTTTCCTAAGATACCGCTCCCTGACGTTTATAAAGATCGATTTTTTAAAGTTGCTTGTAATGCTGAACATTGCATCGCCGTAGGGGAAAAATATCTCGATTTTTTCTTTTCAACTACATTAAACCAGGGGAAATCTTGGATAAGTGACTCTTTCGAAAAAAATGCCACTGTTGCTGATGTGCAATGCAATAGTCGCATGTGTCTTGTGGTCGGCCAGAGCAATCTTCTTCCTTTTTTAATAATAGATAATAATAAAGGAAGTGCCTGGACTCATCCTAAAGATATCATAGAAAAAATTCCTCCTAATAAAGCAGTGATATTTAATTCAGCCAGTTGCGCAGAAGAATTTTGCGGTGTGGCGGGTGGATATATCACTGCAGAAAATAGAACAAAACCCCTTATTGCTGTTAGCTCTAACCAAGAAACGACATGGTCTTATCCTGATATTAATCCCCCCGAACATTCTGGCTATAGTATCGGTCAGTTACAAACTATTCATTGTAAAGACGAGACTTGTATTGCTAGCGGACAATATCATCTTGCTAGCCAGCATATTCAAGGGAAACCTAATGCGCTTCCTTTGATAGCTATTAGTGTTACTAAAGGTAACACATGGACTTTTCCTAACATTCCAAATACACCCTTCCCATTGGATCATGAACTTCGCCCAGAATATTATTTGCGAAAAGTGAATTGCGAGGGTTCTTTTTGTTTAGCGGTGGGCACCTATAGTGGCATATGGACACCACCTTTATTGATGATAAGTCATGATAAAGGCAATTCGTGGTCATACCCAGAAGAGATTATTAAAAAAGCACCGACGGATTTAAGAATGGAAGGTTTCCATGATTTCAGCTGCCAAGAAAATTTTTGTATGGTTGTCGGTTGGGGCGAAGTGGCACCTTTTCCTATCACACCCGGACAAAAGAAACCCTTGATTGCGATTACCCGAGATAAAGGCACAACCTGGTCTTACGTCACACTTAATTTGCCCAAAAATGCTAATGGAATATTTGAGAAGATTTCGTGTAAAGGAGACACTTGTGTCATAGGCGCACGTGAATCTTACCTTAAAGAAAATGGCAAAGAGATTCCCTTATTAGCGGTGAGCCATGATCGAGGTTTAACTTGGACCTATCCTTTAGATATGAATCCTTCGGTATTACCCATTGATTTTTCAAAAGGCGAATTCAATGGAATCAATTGAGAAATATTTACCAGAAAATGTAAAGAAATAAATTAAGTTGTAATGGGCGAGTGCAGATATTAAATATTAAGTCCCTTCTCGGCCATGAAGTCGATAAAACAGATATTTTTAGCGATCCCTATAATCCAAAAGATTATTTTTGTACTTCATTAATTTCATTTTTCTTGCTTTCTTTTCTTCATGAATACTGTTAAAATATTGTTCATTGTTAGTCCAATTTAAACAAATAGGTATAATTTATGCCACGGTTAAAATGCTTATTTGCCATTTTGCTCGGTTTTTCAATGTTCGCCGTTTGCGCAGCAGCGCAAGCTAATTCTTTTCATTTGACAGTGATTACACCGGGCATGATGCAAGAACCGGTTGAGCGCGTTCCAGGTCATTGGGAATGCGTGCGTTACAATCAATGGAATGGCGATTGCAAACAGCTTGCTTGGATGCCGCCGCATTGGATTCAACCAGTCGCTTATGGTCCTTACTATGGACCCGTTTATTATGGCCCACACTTTCATCACCATCGTTACTATTATTGATATGTTATTCTAAAGTTTATTAGGATGTCGGCTAAAGGGATTTATCAATATGCAAACGAAAATCTGGAGCGGTCATTTTTCTTAGAATGTATCGCGCGCGGCTGTGGATGTGCAGAAAAAACTTATCTGCAGAGACTTACTTTATCAGCAGCTAGCGAGACTGCAGACCTTTACATTTAGTAATACAGTCTGTGTGCTTTTCTGTTGTTATAAGATCATTGCACAGAGTCCTACTATTTTGATCTTGTAGAGTCTTGCAGAACGCGCCCACATCCGAGAAAAGAGTGCCGCATTGCCTCTCACAATCTGCATAGAGTGTCCCATTAAAACCTATCAACAACACACTGATCAGTAATGTAATAAAAGTTTTCATCTATTCTTCTCCTTGTGCCATATTTGAGGACCTGAGATTCACTGACTATGACAGAATCTCGCGCGAGATACAACTTCCACTCTGCCATAATAAACGTATTTTATCTTTTGTAATAATGTTAAGTGTGACAGGGACAAGATTAGGGGAATCGTAAAAAAATTGAATTTTAAGGGGAGATAAAAAAGCTTAAGTTTTAACGCTGCGATAGTTGTTGCTTTTATAAACCGAAAAATCCGAGCTGCGGCTATTAGGGAGTATGCAGTGACACTTGCTGACGCGCGTGGCTCGGTATTAGAAATATCCAGCTCTGCTACCGTGAGTTTTTTTTGATATGCCGTCCCCATTCTTTTCTCGCGGCTTACCCGGCGATATCGTTGAGAGATCATCATCAGAAGGAACAGAACTAAGGGAGTCGTTGTATCCAGGCCTACGAGATCTTCTTGCTCCGCCCCCAATTTCTCGCGGCATCTCCCGCGTCGAGGGGGACGGTGGAAACTCGGTACAAAAAGTGATTCTTCTATAGGTACCGCCAGGGGAAGTAGTTTCAAGGGTTGTCCATTTTTTTTCTTCCTCTAAAGGAGGGGAAGCAGGACCAGAAGTAATAGATGTCGAAAGTGGTGTTGATGAAGATAGTGAATGCATAGACGTCGCTGTCGAGGATAACGCTGGCGCCAACGGCAAAGCAACTTTTTCTTTTTTCTCTATCGGACGATCAAAACTCATAAAAACTGTCTCATATTGATTAAGGTATGGTCATAATATAACCGATTATGCAAGAAAATACAATTTTTTAGTTAAAATACCCTGCTTTTCCCTACTGCGCGAAATAAATAAATCAGATAGAATCACCCCCGCATTACCCCTATAGAGAATGCGCTAACACTCAATAACTTAACTCACTCAATTCGAGAAAATTTATGGAAACTATCGATCAATTAATTCATGCAAAATGGATTCTTACCAGCGAACATGAAAATACCCCTTTAGAAAATCATGCGCTGGTGGTTCAAGGGGGTCAAATTAAAGCTATTTTGCCGAGCGATATGGCCAAAGAACGTTACCGCGCCACCACCACCGAAAATTATTCAACCCATGCCCTCATCCCTGGCTTAATTAATACTCACACCCATCTTGCGATGAATTATTTTCGCGGATTAGCGGATGATTTAGCGTTGATGGATTGGTTAAATAATCATATTTGGCCGGCGGAGCGCGAATGGGTTAGCCATGAATTTGTGCGCGATGCTTCTTTATTTGCAATGGCGGAAATGATTCGCGGGGGAACCACTTGTTTTAATGATATGTATTTCTTTTTGCAAGCAACCGCTGAAGCTGCCGATATCGCCGGGATTCGGGCGCATATTGGGATTACGATCATTGATTTCGAAACCGCGTGGGCAAAAAACATCGATGCGTATTTTTCAAAAGGCCTCGCTTTTTTAGAAGAATATAAAAATCATTCACGCATTACTCCCACGATGGCGCCCCATGCAATTTATACCGTTGCAGAGCCCAATCTGATTAGAGTGAGAGAAATGGCGGAAAAATATGATCTTAAAATTAATATGCATATCCACGAAACGGCGGATGAGGTCAATCAATCTCTCGCACAATTTAAACAACGACCGTTGCGACGTTTACAAAATATCGGACTGGTTTCTCCGCGTTTAATCGCAGTGCACATGACGCAAATTGATGATGAAGATTTAGAAATTCTGCACACTCAAAAACCTCACATCGTCCACTGCCCTGAATCCAACATGAAATTAGCCAGCGGCATTTGCCCTGTTGAAACATTTCGCGCACACAAACTCAATGTTGCACTCGGCACAGATGGCGCTGCCAGCAATAATGATCTTGATATGATGAGCGAAATGCGCTCGGCTGCTTTCCTAGCAAAATTAT